>Ga0116107_1000765_pt1 | contig 22889 bp, 25 predicted proteins | sample June2015DPH_6_10_FD_88969 | JGI IMG/M metagenome (GOLD analysis project Ga0116107, IMG submission 88969) | Peatland microbial communities from SPRUCE experiment site at the Marcell Experimental Forest, Minnesota, USA - June2015DPH_6_100 | ecosystem: Environmental > Terrestrial > Soil > Wetlands... | reverse complement strand
TATTTATATATAAATGTGCCAGTTGGGTTTAATGAATTTAAGCAGTGGTCGCAAGTAATAGATGACTATCATCTGATTCAGGGTATCATTGGTATGTATGAAAATGACCCGGAAGATTTTTTAATGAAAATGTGCGGGATGCCCTCTGAATTCAAACAAAAAGAACTTACAACTAATATAATGAAAACCGGCACACAAACTGGTCGTGTTGATTACAGTGGCTCTTTTGGTTCGAATAATATTAGTAATAAGCCAAAGGCAAATGTCGAAGAAATTGAATTTTGAAACATATCAATTTATCTGCCATTGTGATATTATTAAATATAAATCTCAAGGTTGGATAATTATCGACGATTTAAAATCTTGTCATCATGGCCACTATTCAGTTTTAATGAAAGCACCGAAAGAATGGGAAAACGATCAGATTTCGAAAGAGTAGAAAGAGATTTCTATCCTACTCCATATGAGGCAGTAATTCCATTATTATCTCATCTTGAAAAAGGTCTTGAATTTGACGAGCCGTGTTGCGGAAACGGTGATTTAATTAATCATTTAGAATCTGCCGGATATAGGTGTCGTGGTGCATCTGACATTAAATCTTCCTGCCCAAAAGCCGAAATAGCTGATGCTATAACATTAATTTCATGTAGTGCAGATTACTTTATCACTAATCCGCCTTGGGATAGAAAAATTTTACACCCCATTATTAAAAATTTATCAGAAATTGCGCCAACATGGTTACTATTTGACGCTGATTGGATGCATACTAAACAAAGTTCTGAATTGATTAAATATTGTCATAAAATTGTCAGTGTTGGGCGAGTTAAGTGGATACCCGATAGTAAAATGACAGGTAAGGATAATTGCTGTTGGTATTTATTTAAATCTAATGTTGCTGAAGTTACTGAATTTCATGGAAGAGTTTCGGATAGTTATATTATTTATGGGTATGATAAGCCCAAGGCGACTGTTGAGGATATTGAATTTTGATTAGAGCAATTATTTGCGGCGGCCGAAATTTTAACGACTGGAAATATTTTTGCAACTGTCTCGATGACATACACAAGTATGATCCTTTCATTGAAATTGCCCAAGGCGGCGCAAATGGTGCTGACACTTTTGCAAATATGTGGGCGAATAGGAATAAAATTCCAGTTAAAATCTACAAACCAGATTGGGATAAATTTAAAAAAGCCGCCGGCATGATTAGAAATCGTCAAATGTTTGATAATTTTTTACCAGATATGGTTATTGCTTTTCCTGGGAATACGGGAACGCAAGGAATGATTAATTATGCACTTAGTAAAAATTGTCAAGTGGTGAGGTTTTGATGAATGATATCGACTATTGGTTTGAAGCCCTTTCATGCTCTTTTGATGAGGGAGGTATTTTCCATATTTGGGAAAGCTTGGCCAAAGAACAACAAAAAGATATTGCAAAGGGTATGAAAGGCGCCCACGAAAACTACCACATGGCCTTTTATCAACCACCCTCATCCGATCGATACAATGAAATTGAACGTGAATGGAAAAAGAAATATAAAGACTTAGAAGACAAATTTAACAAATATCAAAATAATGCTGAAACCGCAGTAAAAAAAGCATTAAAGCAATATAGCGATACTCAAGTCACCATTGGTGAATATGGTGAAGTTTTTCGTCATGGTGGAAGAACAGAGCAAATTCAATGATCATCCAAACCGCCGATCTCAAGCCTTCCGAAACTCCACCAGCCGTCCACCAAGTATACAACGGCCTCGATAGTTGTCTTACGCTTGAAATCTTCCAAGCCTTAGAATCCAACGCTGATAACCCCATCTATGCCTTCGAGCGCGCCTTGCAAGCCCCAGCCCTGGATATGATGTTACGCGGCTGGAAAGTAGACCGAGGCGCGGCCATATCTGGCGTCTCCGAACTTAATAAAAAAATCGACCGCCTCACCTACATCCTCCAAACCTTTGCCTCGGTCATTTGGGACAAGACCTTTAAGGATAAGGATAAGAATACCGTCTCCCTCAACCCCGCCTCGCCGGCCCAACTTAAGGAATTTCTCTACGAGGCGATGCGCCTGCCTGTTCAATATAAGAATGACAAGGGCGTAAAGAAGCCCTCCGTTGACCGCGAAGCCCTGGAGAAACTTGATGATTACCTTATTGCCCGGCCGATTCTCTCCTGCATCTTACAAATTCGTGACCTTGTTAAACAAAGAGAAGTATTTCAGACTGAAATCGACAACGATGGAAGGATGCGATACTCTTTTAATATCGCCGGTACTGTAACAGGCCGGCCGTCAAGCAGCGCATCCTCTGAAGATACCGGCAGAAATATCTTCAACATAGATGCTGATCTTCGTCATATCTTTGTTGCAGACAAAGGTTGGAAACTTTGCGGTATTGATTTAGAACAAGCTGAGAGCCGTGAAGTCGGCTGGCTTCATGGAATACTTTTCGATGATTGGCGTTATCTCGATGCTTGCTATGCAGGTGATCTTCATACTACTGTTGCCAAAATGGTTTGGCCTAACCTCCCTTGGACCGGAAATAAAAAATTTGATAGAGAGATAGCCGAAACTCCTTTTTATCGTGGTTTAGACTATCGTTTTATGTGTAAGAAACTTGGGCACGGAAGTAATTATGGTGGAAAACCATATACTCTTGCTAAACATGCAAAGATAGAAGTAAAACTTTGCACAGAATTTCAGGAAAAGTATTTTGAAGCCTTTCCAGCAATGCCACAATGGCATGAATGGGTCAGAGAACAGTTAGAAGAAAGTCAAAGTCTGACTACCCCTTGGGGTCGAACGAGACATTTTTTCGGCCGGCCTAATGATGATAGTACGCTACGAGAAGCAATTGCTTATTCACCACAATCATCTACTGCTGAACGAATGAATCTTGGACTTTGGCGCATTTGGAAATATATGCTAGAAGTAAAACTTCTTGCTACTGTATATGATGCTGTATATTTTTTGTACAAAGAAGAAGAAGAAAACATTGTTATCCCCAAAGCCCTCTCATTAATAGATATTCGATTAACACATAATAGACATGAATTGATAGTGCCGGGAGAGTGTAAGTTAGGTTTTAATTGGGGTGCATTTTCAGATGAAAATGATGTAAAATCTGGAAAAGCAACTAGGATCAATTTAGCAGGATTAAAAAAATGGAAACCAAAATAAAAATTTGCATAGTTGATGGCTGTACAAAACCTATAAAAAAGAATTCAGGTAAAGGCTTATGTGCTATGCACACCAACAGATTTTACAGACATGGAGACGTAAATTTTTCAAAACACGTTAAAAGTGGTGGCAAATGTGTATTATTAGATTGTAATTCAGATGCTTTTGCTGGCGGATATTGTAGTGCACATTATCATAAAATACAAAGATACGGCAATCCTGATATATCATTAAATGAAAATCAAAAAGATAAAATATGTCTAGTTGAAAACTGTGAAAAAGATGCTTTCTCTAAAGGATATTGTCAAACACATTACAAAACTGTATTTAAATATGGAAGAGAATTCACAATTATAGGCGAAAAAGGTTTGGGAACTATAACAAAAGATGGGTATAGAGAATTTAACATTAATGGTGAAAGAATTTTAGAGCATGTCATGATAGCTGAAAAAGCTTTAGGAAGAAAATTAATAAAAGGTGAAGTTATTCATCATATTGATGAAGATAAATTAAACAATGACCCTTCAAATTTATTTCTATGTCCAAGTCAAGCATATCATATGTTTGTACATACACAAAGTAATATAAAATCTAATTTACCTACCAGTGAAAATCCTAATGTAACACAACTACCAACATTAGATATTATAGAATTTTAAAAATGATCCCTATAGAAAATAACCCCTCCGAGGCGCCGGCCTCAAATAAAATTCATTTACCGGGGACGCCCGGTAAATCTTTTAGGGATTATCATGCCTTGGTCCGAAGACTTTATCGAACGCTTTTTAAAATATACCGCCGGGCAAAAGTCCCCCGAAATATTCCGTAAATGGACAGCAATCTCCCTCATTTCCGGCGCCGTTGAGCGGCGCGTATGGAGTAATTCCCTTGAAGATAAGCCGGCGTATGCGAATCAATTCATCATGCTTGTCGCCCGGCCCGGTAAGGGCAAGGAGATTATTAAGGTCGGCGAGGGAATGCTTCGGGATTTATCGGGGGGTGAATATTCTAGCAAGGGAGCAGCGGTCGGAGCGGCTAAGATTAAAGTCGGGTCTCATGACGTTACAACATCTTCTCTCATCGACGAAGTTGCAGACGCCATGCAGCAGAACTTTGCCCACAAAGACGTAAACGGCCGCGCCGAACAATATTCCTACCTAACCGTCTTTGCCGAAGAACTTGGCGTATTTCTAAAAACCTTCGATAATACCTTCATCACCACCATGACGGCCCTTTGGTCGAACTACTCCAATTTCCAGCAAAAGAGGCGGACAGGTGGCCTTAATATTGATATCATTAATCCTTCCCTTAACTTGCTTATCGGTGCTACTCCTTGCGCTCTTGGGGAGGTCTTACCTGACGTGGCTTGGGGTATGGGTTTTATGGGCCGGATGCTTATGGTATATAGTGACGAGGATGTAAAGGTTAAGTATTTCACAACTACCAGCGACGCCGAGAAGGCGAAGAAGAAAGCAGCGAGGAAGAAACTTACAGATGACTTATTTCACCTTTCGGCCCTACGCGGGCAATTTCTATGGGAAACGGACGCGGTGGAGATATTGCAGACTTGGGATGAAGCGGGCTGCCCGCCGCGCCTAAAGCATAGTAAACTCGAAGATTACTGTTCTCGTAGAGCTTTCTTCACTATCAAACTTGCAATGGTCGCAGCGTTGTCTGCTAGAGGTGAACTCATCATCAGAGTTGAAGACTATAATCGCGCAAGGGATTGGCTCCTTGAGATTGAAGCTCTTATGCCAGATGTATTCCGCGCCATGCTCGGCCGTTCTGACAAAGACGTAATGGAAGAATGCCACACCTTCATTTGGGCTCTATATACCAAGGGCGGAAATAACCCCATAAGAAAAGAACCAGTGCGGAGCTTTCTTAAGGATAGAGTACCTAGTGAAAAGGTGAATATTATTCTCGAAATGATGATGGAAAGTGATTTGTTGCAAGAGACGAAAGATACGTTTAGTGTGGTGCCGTTGGTGGTAAGTACTAGATTTGGGATTGAGTGAGCTCGGGGAATGGGTGAGCGAGCGCAGTGGCAGCCGATCGAGACGGCGCCGATGGACGGGACTCATATCCTAGTTTGGAACGCCAAGCAGCCGCAACTGCCGCCGACCACGGCCCATTGGTGGGGCGGAGGACCGGAACCTGGCGGCTTTCATCTGAGTGTCAACTATCTCGGTGAATATTCTGATTTTGGTATGCCGCCGACCCACTGGATGCCCCTTCCCAAGCCGCCAGCGCCGCTGTAAAAAATTAACTCCAGAACAGAAAAAGGCAGTATGGGCAGAGCCGGAAAGTAATGCCGGGGCTGGTTGGGAGCCAAAAGGTAATAGCACGGTACCGCCAAAATATATCCCAAATCGTGAACGAGACACAGAACCAAGATTAGATGAAATCTTTAAGGAGAAATAAAATGACCAAAACCACAACTATTATGACTATCACCCGCACCTTCAACAATCCTGTCTTCTATGACGCGGCCGGCGTGCCAGAGTATGAGAAGGAAGACGTCGATATTGAAGTAGAAATCTCCGGCACTCTCTGCCGCGCCGAGCCGGATGTCGGCCTCATGTTAGATTGGTTTGAGGATATCTTCGCTACGCGGCTTGATAACGGAGATGGAATTGAACTGACTGATAAGGAAGAGGAAAGGGCGCAAGAGGAGTTATTTGAGGCGGCGGCCAGCGATTATGCGGATTATCTTGAAAGTATGAGGGATTGATTATGGCTGGACTTGTAAACTCAAAACTAATTCCAGGTCAAAGTAAGGCAAATTCTTTAAGAAAAGCCTACCGACTTCGCCGCCGGGCTGCTGGAATTGAACCACCATGGAAAATTAGACAAGCTTATGAGCAGTTGTTGAGTATACTTTATCTTCGTGTTCAGAGATAGATGAGGGAGTAAAGTAAAATGTTCACCACTCTTCTACAAAGCGCCCGGCGGTGCAATGCGGTCTATATAGAAGATTTCGATCAAATGGCAACTGCCTTCAATGATCTTAATCATCTCATCATTGGCACTTACATCAACGACGACCACAAGGCGGTACTTTCTCTAGACGCAAGCAGCCCAACTGCAAGTACAGATCCGACATATCTTACCATCTCCGGCACCCGCTTCACTTCCGGCACTCCTATTGAAAGATTTGGAGACCTCTACGACGATATCGACACAACCCCGCTGGAAATTGAACCGGGCATAGTAGTTCCAACCGGGCCGTGGCAGGGCTGTAAGGAACTCTTTGAGTGGGCGGCGGAAACTTCCAAAGGGGCGAAGCTATTCATCGAGGGGCACAGCCTCGGCTCCCGGTCCCGCTACGCCCGGTACTTCATCCCTTCCGACCGCATCGCGCAAATTGTCGCCTTCGCCCCGCCAAAGTTCGCCTCGCTCGCCTTCTGGTCAAAATACTGGCATCCGGGCGACATTACTTGCATTTACTGGCGCGACTTATGGGCCGGCTGGCCTTGGGACTTGATAGGAGAAACGCCGTGGCGCCAGCCGCCGGGGCAAAGCATACTCTATCTTGAGCCAAGAAACTTTGCATACATCTCAGAGAAAGATTGGAAGGGCGGCCTGCTGCCAGAGGATCATAGTATTAGTGGGGTGTATATTCCGGCCCTGGAGCATCTTAGTAGTGTGTTTGGGAATGGAGATGGGGCATGAGTAATATAAGCATCTGTTCTAAACTGGAAAATATTCTCGATGCTGAAATTCGTCTAGCAAAACAAATTATCGATCAGGCTATTTTAGGAACTATTGATTTGCCAGTTAATGCTACATTAATTCTTAAACTTAGTTGTGCAACTGATTTAACGGAATTTAGAGAATTAGGTTGTATATGTATTGAACCTCCTCGAAAAGATAATTAATAAAAAGGGGCGGGATTTAAATTTCCCGCCCCCTTCATTCTAATCCCTTCCATTCAGGGAATAGTTAGATTAGGTAAACTGAAGTTACTTATGAGTTTCCAATCTCAGCTAAGTCGCTGGCTAAAGTATTTAGATCGAGGCCGGACGGTGCCGCGCCTTGGCTTTGAATCCAATCAAAGAAGAGTTCAGAGTGTGCCTCGTCACAGTACTTTGAAAAGAAAGCCGGCGTCATGGGCTGGAGTTTATTCCAAGTAACAACGTAGAAATACTCCCCATCATATTTTACTATTGGTGTATCATGCCCGCCCTCAATAGTTTGGTCGCCGGAGGGATCTAAGTCAAAGGGCAAGCCGGCATCAAATTGTTCCATTGCATAGTTTGGCACGCTCCAACCCAATCGGCACGCCCCGAAAAGTTGCACACACCATTTGATATGGTCGAGGTTAGAGGGTTCAACAGTTCCAATCGCATCGGCCTTGTGGTCTAGAAAGCCGGTTGTTTCAAGATACTGACACATCGCCGTTTCATCACAACCTTGATCGGTAGAGGGGTCAGCAGGATTATATCCTCCCACAGCTTCATACAATGCTACAATATCACTATCTTGTGGTATAACTATTGTTCCAGTGTTAGCTGTACGAAGCATAAGTGTATGCCCTGTATCGGCACAGACACAGTCCCCTAGGGTATCATTTAACATCATGCCCCACGGAACCTTTACGGCCGACACATAGTCATTACTATTAGCTGGCGCCGGCCCCAACGTGTCGAGAGTTCTTGACATGATTAAAGCCGAGCGAAGCGTCCGCCTCGTTCGCACTGCATCCTTACGCCCAAATTTCAACATAATTAGTCCTTTCAAGGTATACTAATCGGCGCAATAAGAAACTGTTGCAATGGCAGAACTCCATTACAATTTATCATGACCTGTCCGCCAAGCGTCTTTCCAGCCCGAGTAAGTTCATTTAGATAAAGTACTCCAGGATCGGCCGGCTGCTCAGGGATGGCCGCTACGGCCTTGCCAATAAAGTCATAGCAAGCCTTTGCAGTTGTATCGCCCATCGTCGCCGCTAATCCGCTCGCCGCGCTTGCATCACCGATAGTATAATTTTCAACTTTCTGGCCGATTGCACAGCCAGAAAGGGCAATGCAGGCGGCAATAATGATAAGTTTTTTCATGGCTTCACCATAGTATGGGCCGGGGCGGGAGCACTGCCATCAATAAGAGTATCAGGCAACGGGTCGGCCGGCTGAGTTGGGGATACAGTAGAGGGGATTGGCACAACATCTTCATTGATTGTCTTTCCCTGAGCTTTTGCCTCAAGCTCTGCAATTCTTTGTAGAAGCTCTTCTACTGTTGGCTTTGGTGGCACGGGTATGCCGACTTCTTTGGCTTTATTATAGATGCCGCCAAAGACTTCGATTCCGCCGTAAATCTTTCCCCAAAGTGTATTTGGCGGCGGCTTGGCAGTATTACTGCAAAAGTGGCCGGCGAGGTAGGATAGGATTAGAAAGCAAATCAGTGCCGTCTGTGCCCAAGGCGGCAGTAGAGAAATTAGCGGGCTAAGAGAACCGTCCATTTTACATCTCCATAATTGTTTGCCAATTGGCAATTGCGTCTTCACCAACAAGGGAATTCCACTTGTTGATGTATTCTTGAGTAGTAGCGGCGCCGGCTGGTGTATTATAGTGGGATTTGTAGTAAGCAGCTTGGCCGGTTAAGTTAAAGGGAATTTCGCCGGGCGCCCGCTCGTAGTGTAGACGGCAAATTGCCGCTGCGTAGATTGGGAATGACATAATACAGTCGAAGCTAGGTTCGATATTAGAGGGTAGTAGCGATTTCAACGCCGTTAGAAATCTTGGATGATAAGCAACATAATTCTTCAGCAAATCATCATGATCGAATTCTTCTTCTTGGAAGTAGCCGGCTGCCGGCCCCCCATCATATTGCTGAATATTCAAGAGGCCACTTTCATGTATAGCCGTACCAAGCATAAGCTGCTCTGCCTGCGGGCTTTCAAACCCCAGCGCCGTATTCGCCGGCCGGATTATTGCATTTACGAAAAACTTTGGCGTCATAGTCATTTCAATTCCCTCCTCCATCATCCTTAGGCATTTTTTCAATATGACCAAGTTTATGCCTAATCCAAGATATGAAACGTATTATGTACCAAAACACTGCGCAAGTAGAAGCCAAGAAGGGCATCCACCAGGAAATTTCTGCCATTATATTTGTAGTAGAACTTACAGCGGCAGCAGAACTTACAGCGGCAACGGCGGCCGCGTGATCTATTAAATTTGCCACATTTGTTTGTTCACTCATCACCTTTTCCTTTCATCACTCTACGTCGTCTTGGGCGTTATCGACAATTTGTTTATATACATCAGGATACTTTGCAAACATAGCATTCTTCGCCCCCTTCCGGGCCGCGCCTATGGTTGCGTTAATTGCGTCAATCTTATGCTCCGGCTTCATTTTCATGAAGTAAGGATTTGAAGCCATCTTATCAAGAAGGGCTTTGGTATACCGCCCCGCAATACGTTGGTAATCATCATATTGATTTTCATCAAGTTGAACCCCGCCGATATTCTTAGGCAAGTACCCAATCCCCGTTTGCAAATCATCGAGCATCAGCGTCGTCGGATCGTTGCTATACTTTCCAACATAGCTCTCTATCGGCTCGCCATAGGAATCTCGCCGGGGCATTAGGCGCTGACTGAGCAAAGGTACTTTCGCCTGCGCCGCGCTCAATATTCCCCAGAGATTTTCCGACCCAAGATCATCCACCTTTCTCTGATATGGATCAATCATCCGCGCAACTTGGCCCAATCCTACTGAATAGGGCAGCCAGTTAGTGGCAAAGCTGCGGATAAACCGCGCTGCTGTCGGCCCCTTTTCATCGTACATCGCCTCCATCATATCGTGGGCGCCGCGCATCCAACTTTCATCAAGTATCGATCTGGTAATGTCATGAAAGAATTCCCCAGCGATTTGGCCGCCTTCTTTATCATCCCATCCTTGTACTGTGTCGGTGACGTTGGCACTAAATCGCATGAGCATACCAAGATGGCCCAGGCCCTGATAGGGTATCCAAAGGTTGCCGATATTGATAGAATTGGGCCGGTGCAGCTTAAGCCAATTTTCCCGCTCTCTCGGATCGGTCGGCCCGTCGCTGGTAGCGATGCCCTGTAATACCATCAACGACGTGGCTCCCATAAGCGACGTGCCGAAGATTACCTTCGCCCGCTGTAAGTCCGCCTTAGCGCCGCGCCCAATCAAGTTCTGCCTTACTTCCTTGCCCTGTAAAACAGCCGCCGGGGAATATTCCACCGCTTCGTTGATGATCTCTGTACCAATTTTCAAAAACGGTACTATGAGTTTTACGGCCGGCGTCATATTTACTGCGGCGGCGAGATGATACATGGCTGTGCCATATTCGGTATTACGCATATAAAGTTCTTTTAGCGCGTCGGTCGTGGCGTCGTTGATATTTTCGCGGAGGCCGGCAGGAAGCAAATCGGGCTTATCCTCTGTAACCTTCGCCATCATATCAAGGGTGGGGCGTTCAGTAAGTTCCGCAATGCGCCGGTCGAATGCTGCCCCGGTCAGTCCCTCTTTCGTAGCAGTACGATAAGCCAACCCGGCGATATTTTGCTCATAGCGTAGTGACTTGAAAAAAGAGTGAATTGCCGAAACGGTGCGCCCCGGATACGAAATGGCCTCACCGAATAATGCCTCAAGCTCGGTATAATCAGGTTTCTTTACCAACTCCCCAATCCGCGCCCGCAATGCATCGTCTTGCAATCCCTCCTTCACCGCCTTCTTATAAGCCCAATTCTCAATGATTGGATTATTACCATAATTGAAGCCGCTCCGCACCCTTTCTCCTGGTAGTAATGGGCTTTGCCCGGATCTGAATGCTTCTGCGCCGGCCCTAATTCCATCTTGCGCCCCTTTGTACATCGCATGAAGTTGCGCGCCGGCTTCGCCAAGATACACCCTATTCTTTACTTCCAACCCCAACGCTTCCTGTATTGCTCCTTGTGCGGCGGCGATGGGAATTACTGCCAAGGGCCGCGCCACGGCATTGATGGCATTACCAATACTATACCGAATATGTGTCATTGAGCCGGAGATGAGGGCATTTACATAGTAATAAATCATCCTGCTGGCAAAGTCGGGCTTGGTATAGCTGTCGTTCATAAATTTAACTATTTGATGAGTAGTATTAAGCGAACGACCGTGTTCGGCCATCTGCTGCATCTGAAATAAATCCATGCCTTGAGTTTCTTTTAGGAAATTAATTAGATCTAGTGATTCTCTAAACCCTTTGATATTTCTAAACGCGGCCAATGCCCGACCTGCTTCCGCAGTTACTCCTGATACCACTTCTGCTATCATAGAGAGGCGGGCACGGCTCTTTGCAAAAGCCAATAGATCATTCGGATCGCCAGTCTCAAAAGCCTTATTCATCGCTTCTTTTACGTCTGCCGCCGCGCCAATCATGAGATTTCTTACATGAATGATCTGCTCTGCATTGAAAGTTTGCCCTACTTTCCACGCATCAATATGCTCCAGGCCAAGTTCGTCTGCCATCATTTGCTGCTCGGCAAGACTAAGCTTTCCGCGCCGGGCCGACATAAATTCACCGGCGGCCGTAGAGGCGTCTTTTATCGCCTGAAAAACATCGGAGGCCATATTGAGGGTATCGCGTCGGATATTCCCGGCCTTGTCAATGAACTTCGATGAGCTACGCTCAGTAGTTTTAACCGCATCCGCAACAGTAGCGCCGCCCGCGCCGCCCGTCTCTTCTACTTTTATCCCAGGGCCGGCTGCCTCGCCGCCTTTGCCTTCCCCCTCAGTTGTACCAGCGCCCCGACCGATCTCTGGAGATGGGGAAGTAACTGCTGTTCCTCCGGCGTGAGGCTCTGTTGGTCTAGCTCCTGCAACCTCGTTGCCATCGCCGCCGCCTCGGCCTCCTTCAAGTCCGGGTTGGATTGTAGGTCCATTTACTGCCTCTTTCAAATTAGGATGGGATTCGACCATTGCGTGAATTTCGGAGTTTACTAAATCTCCTACCGCATCGGCCTGATTGGAAGGGGTAAGTTTCGCATCGGCTTCGTGAATATCGGCAATGGCCTTGCCGGCCGGCTCAATTTTCCCCACCGGCTGCCGCTCGGGATTGGGGGTGATGAGCTTATCAAAGACATCTTTGATATCATTGGAGATGGGCATAAGTTTTTCAACTTTACCTTTAATTGCAGCTAACCAATCTCTAAATTGATTAAATACTTTGGCGAGTATAGGTGTTGGTGCTTGTCCATCATAAAGATATCTTTCAAACGCTGTTGCCCACTTTTCATGAGCTTCTTTTACAGTTTTATTTTTTAAGTTAGTCATATCTAATTGTTCAGATACGCCCAACCATTTCCGAGTAGCACTTACTAAGTCTTTAAGTTGCTGCGGTGCCATGTCATCTTTTGCAGCAAGCATTAATTCACTTAACCATTTATGACCAGTTTCATGTATGAAAGTGCTTGCATCGGCAGATTTAAATAATTTAACAATTGTCTTATTATCAGAAAATGTACGAAGACGCCCTTGAGTTGTTTGATTAAAATCAATAGTATTAACATCATTTATAGTAAGTTTTCTTTTACCTTCAATGAGAGGCGCCTCACTCTTATACAACTCCTCCGCCGTGCCCTTCGCCCCATCAAAGTATTGAGCTAAAGTTTGATAGTGCATGGCGATAAGTTGAGAGACAAGATTAGCTTCTTCCTCCGGGCGCCCGGCCGCGACCAGCTTTTGCTTTTCACTTGCGGCAATACTATCAAACATTTCGGGCGAGGAAATGACGGTGCCTTGGGAAGAGAGGATTTCTTTCGGTGCTTCGGCCGGGGCGGGCGGGGCTGTCTCAGGCTGAATTTCTGCCGGCGCTGGCATCCTCATCTTCGCCTCATCATACGCCTTACTAATCGGCACGGCCAAGTCCCGCATCTGATAGTCATTCTTCTGAATCTGCGCCCTCAATTCCGCCATCTCAGAAGTATCAATTTGCGGCGTCGGCAACTCAGCCATCTGCCCCCTGATATCCGCCAGGGCCGTACTTTGCTTCTTAGTAAGCCTCTCCTCTACCCCATTAACCTTACTAAGAATACTGCCCTCTTTTTCTTGCAAAGCAGCCAGTTCAGGGCTTGGCGGTACTTCGCCGCGCACCTCGGCGAGAGTATTAATTTGCTCGCGGAGCATCTCGTTACGGGATTGAAGGGCGTCGAAGACTTGGAAAGTAGGGGGGTCAATTTGCCGGGCAAGGGTGTGAATGTCTAGGGGCTTGGTGATGGTATCCGGCTCAAGAGGAAGCTTTGATTCAAGGATAGGCAGGGGCGGCTTGCCAGGAGTTACTACAGGTGCGGCTATATCGGCCCGATCGCCAATAATTCCTAATTCACGCCCCTTGGCGATATAGCCGAGAGTTTCCGCATGGCCCATAAATGCCTCTGGCAGGGCAGCCAAATCTCGGCCAAGTATCGGGGCGCCAACTTCTTCACCGGCCTTTTCCATTCCCGCCTGATACGCCCCAAAACCCGCCCCCATCAGCCGCGCCCCGAACTCGCCAGTCATAATTAGGGGCCGAAGTACCTGCTCGTTGAATTGCTGAATGAGGTTTCCGTGGCTGCTATCCGGCCCAATTATCTTGGCTTTGCGTAGCTCCTCCTGTACCGGGCCGCTGAATTGATCTTCAGACATGGCGTTGCCGGCCGACCCCGCCATTGCTTTCAGCACATGGCCGACACCCACCCCAAGTCTAGTATAAGCATCACTCTCCTCCTCCGATTGCCCCTGATAGCCGAGCCCCGCCCCTTCCTGCGGCCGAGGCCCCAAGTCACTACTATCAGTTCCAGGGCGCGGCCCAAGAAGAGTTTCTACTGATCCATCCATATTACTTACTCACCGGCGCTTGAGGGCCTTGAGGGAGTTTAGTAAGTGCGTCGTGGGCCAAATCCCAATCGCGGGCGGTTTTAGAGGACGCTTGATATGCGTCAACAATTCCGGCGCGGGTATTGGCGATACCTTCAGGAGTGGAGATGTCGTGCTTTGTGAGGTCGAAAGTAAAGCCAGGAGCGCGGATAGGGGCCGGCGCAGAGGGGGCATTTATCTTTTCAGCCAATGGCTGTATAAGTTTCTTAATATCCAAATCAAGCGGGCTGCCCTCTTTCGTCAGTTCCGAAATCGGCTTGCCTTCATCAATACCTTTATAGATTTGAGGCAGCGCGGCGGTAAGCCAAGATGAATACTTCTGCTCTGCTTCGGGGTTGGGATATCCCTTTACTTCCGGCCCAACTATTTGACTACGAGCAGTTTTTAAGAATTGCTCAATCATAAGACTTTGCCCCGGCTGCTCATGGGCCATTTTCAAAAATCTAGACGCCTCAGTAACCCCACTCGGCTTTAATTGATCCGGGTTGGCGCCGAGATAGGAAACTAACTGGCTATCATTAGAGATACGATTAGGATCATCAGCAGGCAGATTAAGCCGCCGCACTACATCAAGAAAACCTGAACCATACTCTTTCGCCGTTTGGCTTATTGCGTCAGTAGAAGCTTGGCGCGCAAATCTATACAATCCTTCTCCAGCAGATGCGCTGAGTCCATTTTGCAATGCAGTTGCCACCCTAGAATAAAAATCCGGCGCCAAGGTCTGCCCCGGCAAAGTTGATTTAACAATTTCAGAGGCAAAGTTAGCGGCCGTCTGGTTTCTCCAATTCTCCTGTTCCAGGGCCGCGCTCTGTTGTACTTGGTTGGCAATGGCAAATCTTTCATTGATGTGGGAGCGGATGGCTTGGGCGAGGGCGGGGTTATTTGGGTAGTCCTTGTCAATCTGATCGAGCACCGCCGCCTTATCGATAAGCATTCCCGCCTTGGCACTCTTAGCACTTACCTGCTGTACATATTGCGACGTGCTGAGGCCGTTTGTCGGATCAACTAAATCCTTCTTCCAAGGAGTTGGGCTTCCAGGCGGCGCAACATTTCCCGCCCCTGAGAAGTAAGCCACAGCAGCGCCCGCAGGATTACCGCCACTAAGGCGCAGGCCGTCTTCAATAATTCTACCAGCAACAGTGCGCTGATCTGCAAGATTGTTAATATCCAGGTTTTCGCCGGGGCGGGAATATTGGGCAAAAGTGGCAGGTTTGATCTGCATAGGGCCAACAGCACCCGCAGGTGAAGTCGGAGCGGCATTTGCGCCTCCACTTTCTTGATTGTGTAGAATGTCGATGAGGGAATTTATTTGTGAAGGGCCGATGGGCCGTGGGGTGAGGGTTGGGCCGGTAGGAGTGTTTACCACACCTATTTGTGCTAATTTTTGATCTGCAATAGGCCCAGCAATTTGTCTATTATATGCCGTTTCAACATGAGCAGAAAGAGTATCAAAATTTGGGGCAGAAGATAATGCTTTATTATTCTTCGGCGAATCAAATATAGCTTTTGCCATAACTGGATCGCTTGGCAGCAGCGCGAGGATTCTACTCTCCGTCGCATCGATTTCCGTCTGTTGCTGTACCTGATCTAAGATTTCTTTCGGTAAGTTTTGTCCATACTTCAACTGCGCCTGCTTTATATACGCATCATGCATTAGGCCGACGCCGGTAGTAAAGGCATTATTGTCCCACGGCGCCTCGTTTATGATAGATCGGCCGTTATCTTTTCTACTTTCCACCACCCCATTTGCATAAACCAAATTCTGCTGAATTGCATGATTGTCAATTTGCGGCGCAAGGAATCGCTCAAAGAACATTCTACTTTGTTGGTCGTATTGTTGCTGCTGAAATGGAGTATCAAGATTGGCGCGGCCCGCCTTCCAAACTTCATTTAATTGCTTCTGTGTTTCTGCTTGAGCAGTGCCGTCTGCATCGGCACCCCGTAATGCTTGGAAGTTCTTAACTATCTGCCGGCCCTTCTCCATAGTATCATTTATCATCTGATCCGTTTGGACCTGCTGGAAGAAGTGAGCGCCGGCCTCAATGCCCTGCCCGGCCTTTTCTACCCCTTGTGAAATAAGTCCTCCCGTTTCGGCCGGATTGGCCTGAACTTGCAGATAGTCTCCGCCAATTTGTTCTTGCGGCAATACCGTTTGGCTGGTGCCAGTGTAAGGTACTTCAGCCATTATTGAGTACCTCCGGTTGCGGGCGTCGAGCCGCCGTATTTAAAGCCAATATTGGCGGCGTTGGAAAGTAGATTTCCCGACGCTCCCAACGCCCCACCATATGGCGCCTGGGCTGCTTCAGCCTCTTCTAGCCCCGCTTGCGCCGTAAAGCCCGTAGCCTGCTGCTGATATCCATACGCTGCAAGGGCCGCATTATTCATTGCAGTGAGTGTATCCAGTTCTCCCGTCTCACGTTGTGACTTCTGCACCGTCACGGCCGAGCCGGTGTTCACATCAATATTATTAGCCGCCTGCGAAGCCTTGATCTGCCCGCCTTACGCCGCCGCCTTCATACTTACTGTCTGCGCCGTTGTTTGCCCAGCCAACGCTGCGTTAGTAGCATTATACTCTGCCACAATTGCGTTGTTTTTTGCAATTTGCGCTTGGTAGTTTGCCGCGCCGGCCGTAGCAAAGCCGCCCAAAATTGACCCGAGCGCTCCAATTCCCGCCCCTGCAATTCCTAACGGTCCTGCGATTGGTGCTATTGCTGCTGCCATTTATTCCTCGGCCGTTAGGGTATAAATTAAGAAGTCGTCATCGACGGGGCCGACGCAATCAAAGCCCAAGAACTCTGCAAATCTCTGTGCAATTTTATCAGCCGAAAGGACAAAGGCAAAGAGTTTGAATTTACTATTCATAATTTCATTTAATTGAATTTTTGCTTCTTTTATTATCGCAATAGGATATTTCAACGCCTCTTCTGTAAAAGCCAGCCATACAAAGCCCTCAGAAGATAATATACTCCCCGTAATTCCCCCAATCGCGGCCAACTTTCCATTTACTTTCCAGGCCCGAGAGAAGAAGGATTGGGAATAGTAAGTAAGTAATGATCTGTGCGAATTTTGGCCTAATTCAAGCACCATTTTTGCATGATCTTTTCTAAGCTTCTTTGCCATTTGGCCGATATAGTGAGGTTTCATTTCGGTAATTTCAAAAGTGTCCATTACCGTCCTCGTTGAGGCTGCGGAGGTGCTTGAGGGCCGGGCGGCTGCGGAATATCGCCCTGGTCGAATTCAGGTATCAACGCAAGAATATTCATCGGCAATGGCTCTAATTGTTGCAACGCCGCCTGCCCATGCACATCGTAGCCGCCCTCTACTGGAATTCTGATATCGCCTGTGTAAAGTGGGTATGCTACTGTGGCCGGTAATTGCCCTTGAACGAGGGCCGGCGGCGTACTTTTAATATTTGCCGGCTGCATATTTTCCCAAACAGTTTGAATTTGCTGCGGGCTCTGCACACTTCCGTCAGGTTGATTACTACCAATAGTAATGCCCATACCAGACGCCTGAACGCGGGCGGTTACATTAGCAATTTTCTTTCTTTGCCCCTGAATGGTAGGATTGCCTATATCAAGATACATACTTTGAACCTGAACTTGATAACCAAGGCCAACTACTACTGATGTGGCCGGAACGGTTAGGGTGATAGTTCCATTTGCTGCGACGGTTTGATTAGGTATGACGTTTCCATCAGCAAGGCCGGTTACGGTAGCGCCGACTAGATGATTCAATCCGCCAATAACTGTCTGTGGCTGGGTTAGTGTCCATTGGCCTTGGGCGGCCGGCACCACAAAAGTACCATTGGGACAGACGCCGGTAATCGGAACTATAATATTCCCAACCACTTCCGTTGGACTAACATATCCTATAATAACTGCAATACCGCCCCCAACTCTAATAACCCAACTTTGCTGCGCCATTGCAAGAGTAAAAACTGGTTCGGTGCAGAAGAAATTGGCGGTATTAGTAAGGGTTGGGGTGCCGCCGGCCCCATAACCTTGCTGTAATGGATCGTTAATTATTAATGCTGGGCTGACATAATTACTACCGCCGGGGATAATTACTGGAGGTTCAATAACACCGTTTACAATTGTAAGTGTAACTACTGCTCCAGTGCCAGGCCCCTCACCATTATTATCAATAATATATGCAGTTGTTTCAGAAGAGTAATTCTGGCCGCCATTCCAACCATATACGCCTGTAACTTCGCCAAGACCAGTTGGGGAACTTACTGTGAGGGTGCCGGCCGGGGTGCCTTGGGGGAGTTGCAGCGCCGCATCTACACACCAGCAATTTTCTACATCATCCCAAAGCCGGTTATCCATTCGCTCAATCATATATGATGCGACGTTGCCGGGAAAACGCTGTGTGGCAAGATACAAGGTGTCAACGGGCGGCTCGGTTACGGAGCAGACACTTTCCACCAACCCATGCACATCATGTCGCGCCCATCCAATTACATCTTGCTGCTTTAGATAAGTAAGACTAAGCAGCATTCCATCATCTCGCACTGCCCATACTATCTTAAACGGCTCTTCACAATACGCCCATTCTTTTATAGTATATCCGGTAAAGAGGTGAGAGGAAAGAATAGTAATGTCAGCGCCGAAGTATTGATTTTGAAAAATTTGATATTCGATGTTGCGAACGATGGAACCTTTGGCTTGTACATAGAGAATATTCAAATCAATCTTAATTGGTGGTACTGTAGATGAACATCCATTATACGCTTGCGGCTGGGCCTGTTGATTGGAGGGTGTAAGTGGCTGCGGGTTCAAAGACGAGCCGCCGGCCCCCGTAAGTTGCCATGCACTCAGCCCTGTTAATACCACCAGCCCACCCGGCATATTCACCATAAATTGAATACCATTAACCTGCACCGACCACGGCGCTCCGGTAATACTATCATCGGCAATGATAGGCACGCGGCTATCAAAATTATTATATAACCCCGGCTTGCTCATCCAGTAGGTGTCGGGGTTAGTGGGAGAACTGGCGTAGACGAGACGTTCTTGGAAGTAAGAGGGGACGCTAGGATAGGTACCAAGAAGGGGGCCGATGGAAAGGGTAGCGGCCGCGCCGGTGCCATTTTGGAAAGTAATCGTGTCAGTTGGTTGATAGTCAATTCCAGTTTGTTGCACTATAGTAGCAACAATAGCACCTTTAATGACAATCGGCGCCAATACTGCACCAGAACCTGTAGAAGTATTAATCGTATATCCCACCGTCGCTTGGTTATACCCGCTCCCTGAGTTGGTCATTTGGCAATAGGTAATTTGCCCCGGCGCAAAGGGATTTTGATGAGTTGGGGGAACTTGGGAATAATCTGCTACAATGTTGGAGTCAGTGAAATTATTTCCATAAGTTGTACCAATGAAACCAAATAATGAGCCGATTGGGACCGCAGCGGCCGTAGAATCCGATCCTGGATATAGTGTCCCAAGCGCCCGATAAACATTATAGTATCCGGCACCTAACACTGGCTGCCATGCAGGAGTGATGCTATTTGCCACAATGGCCGGATTGGCAATTCCGCTTGCGGTTATAATTGATGAAGCGTTACTTTCATCACCAGTTTTTGAATTAACTGAAGTAATGCAATAGGCGAAGTTCCAGAGTTGGGTTTCGGCGGAGCCGAAGCTTGAAATACTGAGGCCGCCCGGCGGTGACATAGTAGAATAGAAAAGTGGTTGGGCGAGCGTCCAATTATTATCGGCTAGGCGGGAAAGTATCATTGGTGGGTATGACGTGCCGGTGATTTGGTTCCAACAGCAAAGAGTCATAACATCGGCGGATTGGGTAAATTTCAAATACTCTAGATCAGCTTCAGCATATGGAGTGGTAAGGGTGTATATCCTCGCCGCCGTTCCACCGCCGGTATAAGGATTGAAGCCAGTACTATTGATATTATTCCCAAAGACATCTTCTAGAGTAATTTGGGACGGGGTGGCCGCTTCGATAACATAAGTTTGCCCATTTACCTGCCCCATGCCCGCCACACTGGAAATATATACCCAATCACCTGCATTCCAATTATTAGCAATTTGGACAATCATGGGGTTAGATTGGCTAATGCCGGTGATATTCTGTGGCGCCTCAGTTACAAAATCACCGTTGAAAACCACTCGCATATACTCATTACCAAACTCTAGCGCAAGTCCCTGGTTGATGGAGAATTGAAAAGTAATCATGCGGGGCGGGTAGGTGCGGCCGGTTTGCTTGGAATAACCTACAAAGACGGTGCCGGCGCGGGAATATACCCCGCCCCGATATGAGACGAAGGCATTCCGCATCGTACTTGCGCCAATGTGAAACTTGGCAAGATCGACCCGGCCGAATAATTCTGGTGTAAGTTCTCCAGCAGAAAAGGCAGGTTCGATAACTGGAACAGCCATTAGTATGCGCTTCCGTCAGAAAATGAGCAGGCATCCCAACTACAACTAATCACCCCTGGTAGTCCTGAATCGAGGCCCCAGCGTGAGCCGCTATTTCGGCGCCTAATCCAGTCAGGAATATGGTCGGTAGTAACGTGGCCCTCGTTGCCATTAGTAATTCTGGCCTGCTCAAGCTTGGTTTTTACTGAGCCAATAAGTTGCGCCCGCAATGCGAGGCCAAATTTCTTATCTTTCGCCAAGGGTAGGGCAATTTCACTGGCTAGATAACTTACCATTGCGGCCCGGAAAAGTGAATCCCATCTATTTACATAAGGCACATTTGCTGTGTAAATGCCGAAGGCTTGATAAACGTTGGTCATTATCACAGTGCGGCCGGTGGGGTCGGCGCCCGGTATTTCCCACCACTGACCGTCTGCCTGATTAGTATCTACTGGATAATTTACATCCATACCAATGAGAAAGGGGGCGGGAGCTATGCGAATGTGGGTTTGGGACGGGGCGAGAATTTCACCAGTAGTTAGGGGCGTGTTGGGTAGAGAATTATTTCCGGCCGGATTGGCTTGCGGATAGACATTCCAAGGAACGTAACGAATCTTGAGACAATCAACGGGATAGGAGTAGCAGTAGATCCAAGGAAGCTGCACTACTGTACCTACATCCGGTGTTTGGCCAGTTGCATCGGCAAGGAGTTGAAGCGGGGCTTGCTTTCGTGCAAAGTCCCAGTGCGCTCCACGTAGTAGTTGCTTGAAACACTCAGTATACGCCCGCAAGCAAACCTGTGCCTCCCGCGTCCCATCTTCTGGATCACCAATTACTATATCAACTCCAGCCGCATCGAGGGCTTGGTTGATAACGTCCGCCGGAAGATTAGCCATTATCCTTGCATCCTAGCAGCTTCAGTTTCAGACATCACGGTGTCTTGCGTTTCTTCTTTTTCTGCCTCGGCGCCGCCCTGGCTTATTTCTGCGAGGCCGGGCGCCAGCTTCTTTGCCAACGTATCGATCATAGTTTTAATAAAAAGTGGCTCCCACTGGCTCATATCGGTAATTTGTGCAGAGTATACCAACACCGCATTTGGCACATTACAGACTATTGTCTTCTGTGAAGGAACCTCGGCCGCATTATTCACAATATCAAAGACATTAGGAGTGGGTGAGAAATTGGGTAGGAATATTTGCGACGCCCGAATTGAGCGTACTTTAATGCAATCGATAGGGTAGGCATATTCGTAAAACCAAGGTAGGCAGGGAAAGTTCGGGGTCCAAGGATTTTCAGGTGAATAGCCGCCGGCCGGCGCTTGGCTCACCAGAACTGCAACTGCATCTCTTTCCGAAAAACCCCAATCATTGCTTCGCAATAATTCATCTCTCGTCTGCGCGTAGAATTCTAAGCAAAGTTTACTTTGCCTTGACCCTTCGTAAATATCTCCAATGCGCCGGGCGAAGCCAATTTTGCCCAGGGCCTCATTGCAGATATTTTCTACAGTCAATACACTACTAGTCATTAGCTATCCCTAGTCTCCCCGAGTTGTTCAAAGGCGTTACCTGCGTCCATATTAGCGCGGCCAGTATCGAGCCGGCTGGCAAGAGCGAGAGAGAATTCGGCCGCCAATTGCCGTACTACTGCCTCACGGAAAAGTGGATCCCAGGTGGCCTCAGTAGGAGTATTAGACCACACAACTTGAGCAGATTTGAGATTTGTCCAAATTACTTTCGTAATTGTCCCACCGACAACAGTATTACCAACCGACCATTGAGCGGGAAGAGGGTTATTTATATCTGTAAGTGTTTGTGGCATTACCTGACGAATTTGAACGCCGAAAGGCGGATAGAGGTATTCGTATGTGTAGGGAAAAGGGGCGGGGTTGCCACTAAGTGTTAATAGTGCGGTGTTACGAGAAAAGTCCCAACCAAAGCGCCGGCCCACTGTTCTTACACAAGGAATATAGAGTTGTTGCGCCGCGAGGCCGGCCGCTGAGTTATCGAAAGTAGGTGCCACCCCCGTCACCAATGGCTGATTATCCCCCATCATATAAAGGGCTTGATTGACAATATCAGTTGAGGTAGGAGGGTTGGCCATACTATTTTACCTCAACAATGAGTTACTATACCATCAGTGACAGTAAAGGTAACTAAGTTAACTGAGCCAGCCGCACAAGATACGCCTGGAGTTGCGCTAGTTCCAGCATAGTATGTATCAGCATAAATGGCCGACCAGATGTAGGAAGCCGCGCCAAGATTATAAGTATTAGTACTACCTGGTAATAATGGCCCTGCACTGGTCACACCGGCTCCGTTACCAACAAAAGTGACGCCGGTACCGCCGATAAGATTTCCGCCCGAGGTAGAAATTCCAGTGCCACTAATTGTAATGGAATTTATCAGAAGATTTGGATTAATTGTTGCTACAACGTTTCCAGTGCTGGAGTTAAAAGATAAGTTGGCATTT
>Ga0116107_1000748_pt1 | contig 23564 bp, 17 predicted proteins | sample June2015DPH_6_10_FD_88969 | JGI IMG/M metagenome (GOLD analysis project Ga0116107, IMG submission 88969) | Peatland microbial communities from SPRUCE experiment site at the Marcell Experimental Forest, Minnesota, USA - June2015DPH_6_100 | ecosystem: Environmental > Terrestrial > Soil > Wetlands... | reverse complement strand
CTCGCCGTCCACGAGCGTGAACCCGCGCCCGACGTCCTTCTCGTGGTCGATCCCGACGGTCTCGCCGGGAGGCACCGTCACCCACTTGTCAATGATGGAGCGCCAGACCTGTGCACCGCCGCTTACGACGTTGTGGCCCAGGAGCAGCGAGTCGAGGATTCGCGCCCCGTCATCGATCCTCCCCACCATCGACAGGATGCTGCGTTCGACCGTTGCACCGCTGACGATGACGCCGTTCGCCACCAGCGAGTCAACGACGCGCGTGTTGCCGTGGATGAACTTGGCCGGGACGCCGCTTTCGACATACGTGTAGATCGGCCAGTCCGAGTTGTAGAGGTTGATGGCGGGGTCCGTTGCCCTCAGCTCCATGTTCGTGTCGTAGTAGCTCTCGATCGTCCCGATGTCACGCCAGTAGCCGCGCTCCTTCTCCGCCGCTCCCTTGACGAGGAAGCGGGAGAAATCACACGCGAAGACGCGCCGCCGCGGGTTGCACAGCGTTGACGGGATGACGTTGCGTCCGAAGTCCTGGCTGGTGTACCTCTCGGGCTCCCGCTTGTCCCTTTCGTCGTCGATGGCTTCCTTTTTCGCGTCGATCGCGAGCTCCTCGAGGAGCGGCTTGTACTTCCAGGCGTAGTTGCCCATCGAGACGAGGCAATGCTCGCGGTCCTCGGGCAGAGGTTTCGGGTTCGCCGGTTTCTCCTCGAAGCCGATGACGCGCCCCTTTGTGTCCACCTCGAGCACGCCGTACCTGCTCGCCTCGGCGACGGGCCACCTGACGGCCATGATCGTCAGGTCGGCATCGTTCTCGATGTGGAACCGCTCGAAGTTCCGATAATCCATCATGTAGACGTGGTCGCCACCGAAGACGAGGACGACGTCCGGCTCCTCATTGCGGATGAGGGAGGCCTGCTGGGCGATCGCGCTGGCCGTGCCGCGGTACCGCCCGAGTTCGCGGCCCTTGATCGGGATCGGGGGGGAGTCGTCGATGTACTCGTCCGCGCTGATGCCGAACCGCGCCGAGTGGCCCAGCTTGATCTGTCGGTTCAGGGATCCTGGGAGGTGTTGCGTCGGGAGGATCACATTCCGGATCTTCGAGTTCCAGATGTTGCTGATCACGTAGTCGATCACACGTTGGGTCCCGGCGATCGGAATCGCCGGTTTGGCGCGGTAGTTCGTGAGCGGAATCAGACGTTCGCCCACGCCACCCACCAGCACGAATGCAAGGGATTCGGTATGGGCCATGCTCGGCGCTACCTTCCTCAGGTCGTGGCGTCAACATTCATGATAGCCCCTGCCGCAGGTTGGCGCTCCGATCCACGCTCCCTCGTGCAAATCGCCGTACAATCTCAGCCAGGAGATACGACACGTGCAGCCAGGCCCCCGCCTCGCCCCGAAGGGTCGTCCTGAACGCCACCGACGGGAGCGGGAAATCACCGCGCCGCACACGTGTTAGCACAAAAGCGGAATAGGAGGGCAGCCGGCATGGCGACCAACGCAAAACCCCGTCGCATCGGAAGCCTCGCCACCTATCACCTGCTCGGGAGGAGCGGCCTGCGGGTCTCACCGCTGTGCCTCGGCGCAATGACGTTCGGCGAGGACTGGGGGTGGGGTGCCCCGGAAGAGGCCGTCCGGAAGATCCTGGATCGGTACCTCGAGGCCGGCGGGAACTTCATCGACACGGCCGACGGGTACACCGACGGCCACAGCGAGGAGATCCTCGGCCGCTACTGCAAGGCGAAGAAGAACCGCGAGGGGGTGGTGCTCGCCACCAAGTTCACTTTCAACAGTCAGCCGGGCGATCCGAACGCGGGCGGCAACGGAAGGAAGAACATCCTGCGCGCGCTCGAGGGATCGCTCCGCCGGCTCCGGACCGACGCGGTGGACCTTTACTGGCTGCACGCCTGGGACATGCTCACCCCGGTCGAGGAGGTGATGGCCACGATCGATACTCTGGTGCGCGCCGGCAAGGTGCGTTACTTCGGGCTCTCGGCCGTGCCGGCCTGGTACCTGGCGCGCGCCCAGACGATCGCGGAACTGCGCGGCACCGAGCCGGTTTGCGCGCTCCAGCTCGAGTACTCGCTGGTCGAGCGGACGATCGAGCGCGAGCACGTTCCGGCCGCGCTCGAGCTCGGCATGGGCGTGTGCCCGTGGAGCCCTCTCGCCAGCGGCCTCCTGACCGGAAAGTACAAGCCCGCCAGGGGAGGCGTGAAGGGGACCGGACGGCTCGCCACTGCGGGCGGCGCCCGCTTCTCCAAGGCGACCGAGCGGAACTGGGCGATCGTCGGCGAGGTGCTCGCCGTCGCCAGGGAGCTCGGCCGGTCGCCGGCCCAGGTTGCGCTCAACTGGGTGACGAAACGACGGGGTGTCGCCTCCACGATCATCGGCGCGACGACGCTCGCGCAGCTGGAGGACAACCTCGCGGCGCTCGAGTTCGAGATCCCCGAAGGGCCAGCCTCCAGGCTCGAAGCGGTTTCCCGACCCGAGCCGGCGTTCCCCTACTACTTCTTCGGCGACGAGATGCAGAACAGGCTGCGAGGCGGAGTCCCGGTCAGCGCCGAGCCGCCCTGGTTCCGGCGGCGCTGAGAGATCATCGGGCGGCGCTCGAGTGCCGTGATCCCTTCGGCCTCCCGTACGTGGCGGCCATCCACACAGGGTCGCGTATCTCAAGCTGACGGGACGAGTGTCAGGTACGCTGTCGCGACAGCGGGGGAATTTGCGGCCCCCGGGCCGCGTAGCTCAACCGGAAGGGGGTACGAATGAAGGCAATCAAGGTCCATCAATTCGGCGGGCCCGAGGTCCTCAAGATGGAGGAGGTCCCTACGCCAAAGCCAGGCGCGGGCGAGGTGCTCGTACGCATTCACGCTGCCGGCGTCAACCCCTACGATACCTACATGCGCGCCGGTACGTATGCGGTCAAGCCGCCACTCCCCTACACCCCGGGGTCCGACGCCGCCGGCGTCGTCGAGGCGGTCGGCAAAGGGATTATCCGGGTGAAGCCCGGCGACCGCGTCTACACTGCTCGGACTCTGACAGGCGCATACGCCGAAGCCGCCCTCGCGCTTGAAGGCCAGGTCCATCCGATACCCGAGACAGTGAGTTTCTCGCAGGGCGCCGCTGTGTGGGTTCCATACGGCACCGCGTATCACGCGATCGTCCAAGCCGCGCAGGCGCGGGCCGGGGAGACCGTGCTCGTTCACGGTGCGAGCGGCGGCGTCGGCGTGGCCGCGGTCCAGTTGGCGCGTTCGATGGGTTTGCGCGTGATCGGTACCGCGGGCACGGAGAGGGGCCTCGAACTGGTGCGGCGCGAGGGTGCCCATTACGCGTTCAACCACCACAGTGACGGGTACCGGGACGAGATCGTGAAGGCGAGCGGCGGGCAGGGCGCCGAGATCATCCTCGAGATGCTTGCCAACGTGAACCTGGGACATGATCTGACCCTGCTCGCACCGCGCGGCCGTGTCGTCGTCATCGGGAGCCGCGGCGAGGTCACGATCAACCCGCGCGACCTCATGACACGGCGCGCCTCCATCCGGGCGTTCACGCTGTGGGGCCTAACCGACGCCGAGACAGCGGAGGTTAACGCCGCCCTAGTGGCGGGCCTCGAAAACGGCGCGCTGAGACCCGTCGTGGGCAAGGAACTGCCACTGGCCGACGCCGCTCATGCCCACCTCGAGGTCATGGGCGCTGGGGCCCACGGGAAGATCGTCTTGGTGCCGTGACCGGTCACGCGGGTGTCGGCACGGCCTCCTTCGCCTTCGCCAGTGCGGTGCGGACCCGCTCGGCGGTCATCGGCAGGCGGTAGAAGCGAACGCCGGTGGCGTCGAAGACGGCGTTGGCGATCACCGCACCCATGGGAGTAATGGCCGGCTCGCCGCCACCTTGCGGCGCCAGCTCGTCGTTACGCACCAACACCGTCTCGATCCGGGGCACCCACGAGAAGCGCGGCAGGTGGTAGGTGTCGAGGTTGCGGTCAAGGATCTCGCCGCCGCGGAAGTGCAGCTCCTCGGAGAGCGTGTACCCGAGGCCCTGCGTGACGCACCCCTCCATCTGCATCGCAGCACCCGTGGGATTTACCACCACACCCATCTCCTGCACCGCCACCACACGCTCGACCTTCACCGTGCCATTCTCGCGGTCCACCGTCACATCCGCCATCAGGGTTACGTAGCTCCCGGCGTCGATCCCGCACGCTATCCCGCGACCGCGACCCGTTCCAGCCGGTGCCACGCGCGGCTTCCAACCGTACGCCTCGGCGGCCGCTTGCAGAACCCGCCGCATCCGCCCGTCGGTCAGGTTGCGCAGGCGCAGCTCCATCGGGTCGATCCCGGCCGCGGCGGCCATGATGTCTATCTGCGACTCCTTGGCGAACACGTTCATGTTGGCGCCCGGCGCGCGCCATGGTCCCACGCCGAACAGGTGGAGGCCGGTACCCTCCCCCCGCCAGGCACCCGATACGCGGATGGAGACGTTCGGAGCGTCGTAGAACAGCTCGGCCCCGCGGTCGCCCGCGGCGATGACGTGGTAGTCCCACAACGTGATCTTTCCCTCACCGTCGAGCGCCGTGGCCAGCTCGACGACCGCCGCCGGATCGAAGGTGTCGTGAAAGAACTCCTCGGGGCGGCTGAACCCCACCTGGACAGGCTTGCCGGTGATCTTCGCGAGGCGTGCGGCTTCGCTCGCCTGCAGCCCCGCGCTCTTGCCGCCGAAGCCGCCGCCGACGAACGGGGTGATCACTCGCACGTTCTCGGTCGCGAGCTCCAATTCGCGGGCGATGCGGTCGCGAGCGGGAAACGGCGTCTGCGTCGATGCCCAGATCGTCACCTTGCCGTCCTTAAACTCGGCCATGGCGGTGTGCGGCTCCATCGGGGCGTGCGCCACGTACCCCTTGTGGTACGTCGACTCGAAGACACGCGCGGCGGCCTTCCGCGCGACATCAACGTCGCCTTTCGCGCTCACGACCTCACCCGGTCCCGCCGCCTTCACGAGGTGGTCGAAGACCGTCTCGGTGTCGAACGGCGGCTTCGGCGTCTCCCACGACGCCTCGATGCGTGCGAGCGCTTTCGCCGCTGCCTCGGGATCGGCGTGGAGAATGGCGACCAGGCCGTCCTGGTTGACTACCGTCACCCCAGGAAGCTTCGCGGCGGCGCCGGTGTCGAGCCGCGTGAGCTTGGCGCCGTGCGCCGGCGGGCGGAGCACGCAGGCGTACAGCATCCCGGGGCGCCGGATGTCCCCGGCGTACTGCCCGCCGCCGGTCACCTTCGCGTGGGCGTCGAGACGCTGGGGCGACGTCCCCATCACCGTGAGCTCGGAGACCTTGCGCAGGACCGCCTTGTCATCCACGGTGCGAAGGATCCGCCTCCCCTTGGCGAGCTCCCCGTACGTCACCCTCTGGGAAGGATTCCCCGCGACGGAAACGACCCCGTCGGCGACGAGGAGCCCGGCACGGGGGACGCCGAGCTTCTCGGAGGCGAGCCGCAGCATCACGGCCCGCGCCTCGGCCGCCGCAGCTCGCAGCACCGGCCCGAACATCCGCGTGGTCAGGGAGCCGAACGTACCCATGTCCCAAGGGCAGCGGTCGGTGTCTCCCATGACCATCTCGATCGCACCGAGGGCAACACGCAGCTCCTCGGCCACCATCTGCGCCTGCGAGGTCATCACGCCCTGCCCCATCTCGATCTTTCCCGTGAACACGGAGACCAGGCCGTCCTCGCCGATACGCAGGTAAACGTTGACGTCCTCCGGGTAGACGCGGCGGCGGTCCTGGCCGAGGACCGCCGAGGGGCCCACGCTGACGAGCACGATCACGCCGCCACCCGCGATCTTGATGAATTCGCGCCGGTCGATGCCGCGCTGCTCGGTCATGACGCGCCTCCCTTCCTGGTGGCGACGTCCTCGATGGCGGCGATGATCCGCTGGTGGGCGCCGCAGCGACACAGGTTGTCCTCCATCCCCTTGACGATTGCCTCCCGGGACGGCTTCGGGTTGGCTCGCAGGAGGGCGTAGGCGTTCATGATCATTCCCGGCGTGCAGTAGCCGCACTGGACGCCGCCGTGCTCGATGAACGCCTGTTGCAGCGGGTGGAGCGTGCTGTCGTGCGCCAGACCCTCAATGGTGATCACCTCGGCGCCATCGATTGATGAGATCGGCACGCTGCAGGAGCGCACCGCCCGCCCGTCGACCACCACCGTGCACGTCCCGCAGATCCCCTCGCCGCATCCGAACTTGGTTCCGGTGAGCCCGAGATCGCCGCGCAGCACCCACAGTAGGGTGCGCTCACCGTCGGTCTCGAGCGTCGTGGGCTTGCCGTTGAGGCGAAACCGAATGACTTTGGTCATGCGACCCCCCTTTCGGCCAACCGCGTTCTCAGCTTCCTATGCTATCTCTGGGACCACCGTGCACCAAACGTGGCCACCGACCGGACTGACCCAAAACCCGGGAATTGGTCCAGGTTGAAAGTTGGGATCGAGGCATGGAGGGTACACCTCCCCGGGTAGGTGTGTGCAAGAGAACGCGCCAAGGTGGCCGGATGGCGGCGATCGTGGCTGGAACGTATATTAGTTATGGGTCGGAGGTCCGGGGGAGAACCCCGGTCGGGAGGTGCCTATGCGACCGCGGGTGCTGGCTGCAGTCTTAGGAGCTGGCCTGCTTGTGCTTGCGGGCCCTGCGTGGAGCTACGGCCCGGGCGGCAGCCATGGTGGAGGCGGTCACGCGAGCGGCGGCGGGCACCCAGCGGGTGGCGGGCACACCGGCAGCGTTGGCCATGTAGGAGGTGTCAGCCACGGCGGTTCCGGCGGCCATGTGATCGGGAGTTACCACGGCTCGGGTGCCGCTCACATCCTTGGCGGCGCGCATTCCTGGGGAGGTGGCAATCTCGGGTGGGGTGGGCACACGGGCACCGTTGGCCATATGGGAAGTGTCGGCCACGGCGGTTTCAGCAGCCATGTGGTCGGGGGTGACCACGGCCTGGGCGCTGCTCACACCCTTGGCGTCGGGCATTCCTGGGGAGGTGGCAATCCCGGCTGGGGTGGGCACCAGGGATGGCGGGGTCATCACTACTGGGGAGGCTACTCCGGGTTGGGTTGGCCGTTTGGTTGGGGAGGGTTCTGGGGGTGGGGATGGCCGTTCGCGTTGTACGGGTATTACGGACCGTGGTGGTACGACGACGCGTGGGTGTACGGTCCCGAGGGTGGTGGCGCGGCGGACTACGGCCTCACCACTGTCGACACCAACGTAATTTCGGAGAACGCCCTCGTCAACGCATGGGCGTCCGGTCCCGAGGGTGGTGGCGCGGCTGACTCCAGCTTCACCGTCGTCGACACCGACGTGACCCCGGAGAACGTCCTCGTGTACCTCAATGGGGTGTTGATCGGCATCGCGGACGACTTCGACGGCAAACCCGACTATCTCTACCTCAGGCCCGGCCACTACCGCATCGAGTTCCGCCTGCCCGGGTACATGTCCCAGGGAGGGGACATCGACACCGGAAGCGAGGCGAAGATCCCGATCGATCTCAAGCTCGAGCGCGATCGCAGCGACAACGCGGTGACACCCTACCAACCGCCGCAGGGATTGCCGTACGGCAGGATGTTCAGTCCTGACTTTGGCAGCGCAACGGGTACGCGCGGGACCGGCCCGGATCCGTCGCTCCGGCCCGAACTGCGCCGAGAGCACCGCCCGGACAGCGCACCCGTCGGGGGCCAGACCTCATCCTCCGTCGGCGCCGGTCTGGCTGCCCTGAAGCTGCGGATTTCGCCGCCCAACGCCTCCGTGTACCTCGATGGCGTCTTCCTGGCATCGGCGGCCGAATTGGAGAGGATGCAGCGCGGGGTCGCGGTCGCGCCGGGCTCGCACCGAATCGAGATCCTGGCGCCCAGCCGTTTCCCGAAGAGCGTTCAGGTCGAGGTCGATCCAGGTAAGGAACAGACCGTCACCATCGCTCTGCCGTGAGACCTTGAACGAGTTGGTCCGCCGTGGACAGCTGAACCACGAAGAACTCGAGACCAGCTCGTCATCCCTTCCGTGTCCGGATCGCTCGCGGCGGTCTGGGCCAGGCTCCTGTGGAGGACGATCGCCTGTGCGAGGGGGGTTCTCGCCACTTTCAGGTTCTCCAGCTGCGCCTGGCGGTAGGCGAGTTGTGGCGGAAAGTCGGTTCCTTCTTGAGCGATGGTGGCTCGGACAGGATGGTTCACCCGTCAGACAGCACGCGGGCAGCTGACCATCAGATCTCGACTCAGAAGGTTGGGGGTTCGGGTCCTTCTCGGCGCGCCAGTCCAAATCTCTACCGAACAACACTGTCCGCCACAATGTAGCTTCCTGCCCCTGCGCTCATCCAGCGCGCTTAGGTACGGCTGGCGTGCAGCGGCACAGGTGGCACATTTCCGATTGGGCGCGAACGCGTCAGTCTCAAAGACTTTGGCTCTAGGTCAGGCTGTCAAGCTCATCGGGGCAACTTTCGTCGGAAACCTTCTCCTTGGCGGGGGGTATCATCAACCAGCGACGAAAGGAAACCCTGATGAATTCACAGCGAGCTTCCGGCCGTTTCTTCTTGGCAGTCTTCGGTGCTGCTGCCCTTTGTGCCGCGTCCCTGAGCGCCCAGACGACAGGGGCGATCGAAGGCCGGGTCTTCGCGCCCGACGGGAGTGTCCTGCCCGGGGTGACAATTGCGGCGACAGGCGCCGTCCCCGGGGGCCGCAGTGCTCAGTCTGACGCCGCCGGGCGCTACCATCTCGCTGCCCTTCCACCCGGCACGTACGAGTTGCGGGGGACCTTGACCGGTTTTGGTGTCCAGAGACGCTCCGTCATCGTCTCCCTCGGGGCGACGACGACCGTGGATTTCTCGCTCACCCTGGCCGTCACCGCGCAGGAGAAGGTGGTGGGGGAGACACCGCTGGTCGACACCCACTCGGTTGAGGTGGGGAACGCGATTGATGCGCAGGCGTTCATCCGCATCCCTCTGACACGCGACTACACCTCGATCGCGCTGTTCCAGCCGGGCGTGTCCGAGGACGGCGCCGGGTTTTCCGTGTTCGGCGCGACCGGGCTCGAGAACGCATATTTCATCGACGGCATCGACGTCACCGGCGTGCGGCTCGGAGGCGAGATCAAATCCGTGCCGGAGGAGTTCCTCCAGGAGGTTCAGCTGCGGACGGCGACCTACCCGGCAGAGTTCGGGGGTGCCTCCGGCGGTGTCGTCAACGCCATCACCCGGTCGGGCGGGAATGAGTACCACGGCGAGTTCTTCGGGTACTTTGACAACGCGAGTCTGCAGGCCACCGCGAAGCCCGGCGTCGTCGGCGGCAACTTCGCCGGCCTTACCGACCACGACTTTGGCGCCAGCCTCGGAGGCTACTTCGTTCGCGACAAGCTCTGGTTCTTCGGGGTCTACGACCCCACACTGCTGCAGCGTGACGTCCGCCTCGTGACCGGCTCCGGGAGCCCGTACGACGGCTCGACTTTCCGCTCACAGGACAAGCGCGCAGATCTCTTCGCCGCCAAGCTCACGTGGGCCCTCGATCCCTCCGCCGAGATCGTCGGCTCGGTGATCGGCGACCCGTCGACCGATGCCCAGCAACTCGTACAGGACGGGCCGCCGCAGTCGCGGCGCATCCACGAGACCGACGGTGGACCAGACCTGTCGCTCATGGGGACCCGCACGGGCGACACGTGGATGGTGCAGCTGGGTCTCTTCGACCACCGCGAGCGGCAAGACCGCACGCCCGACTTCGAGCCGCCGTTCCTTACCAACGACCCGACCCAGGTGCCCACACTCAATCTCGCAACCTGCAACCTGCCGGGCTGCTACACTGGGGCACCGTGGGTTTTCATCCCGACCAGCCCACCTCTGTTGCAACAGGATTTCGAGCGGCAGCAGGAACGCGGGTCGTTCTCGTACTATCTCAGCCAGCACGAGTTCAAGGCGGGGTTCGAGTTCGCCCAGCTCGACGGCACCGTGTACCAGTCGATTCCGGGAGGCTACGACCGGATCCTGAACCGCCTGGCCGACGGCACGGTCCTCTACACACAGACCTGGTTCGGCGACCAGAGCGGGCTCTTCGGTAGCGACCACGTGGTGCCCGTGGTGTCAGGCTCGCCAAAGAGCGACAACTTCTCCCTGTACGTTCAGGATTCCTGGACGCCGCTGCAAACCCTCACCGTGGACGTGGGCGTGCGCTACGAGGCATACCGCCTGAGGGACGCGGTCACCGGGGGAACCATCGCGGACATGACCGGCAACTTCGCGCCGCGCCTGGGCTTCTCGTGGGACCCACTGGGCCAGGGGCGCCAGAAGGTCACGCTGGCGTACGGCCGTTTCTTCCAGCCGATCCCGATGAACCACCAGGCCTCGGACTTTGTCGGGACCAGCCTGTCCGTCACGAGCCCGTTCGGCTATACGTTCGACTGCGATCAGACGGCGGTGAGCTGCCAGAGCTTCCCGAACCGAGCCGCCGAGCCGGCGGACCCGAAACTCAAACCGCCCACTTCGGAGGAATTCTCCGCCGGGTTCGAGACGAAGATCACCGACAACCTCAAGGTGGGCATCCGTGGCGTGTACTCCCGCCTTCTCGTGGCCGTGGAGGACCGCTGCGATCTGCAGGGCAACGATGCCGCGTTCGCGTTCACGGGCAATGGCTGCGTCCTGATGAACCCTGGGATGGGGAATTACGGCCGCGGCATCTTCCCGGCCGTGACCATGCCCGACGGCACGACACAGCAAATTCTCTGCACCAACGGTTTCAACGAGGAGGAAGGGCGGGCGTCCGTGCCGTGCGCATCGCTTCCGAAAGCCAGGCGGACGTACCAAGGGATCATGCTGACCGTGGAACAGCGTTTTTCGGCAGACACCTACGTTCTGGCCTCATACGTGTACTCGAGCCTGCGCGGCAACTACGACGGCTCGTACAACGAACTGGGAGAGGCCAGCCCGAACACGAACTTCGACTTCGACTACCCAGGGTTGCTGGCGAACGCCTACGGGAAGCTCGCCAACGACCGCCCCAACCAGTTCAAGATAACGGGCTTCCACAGGCTCCCATTCGGAATAAACGTCGGGGTGAACGCCTACTACCGGAGCGGCACACCGGAGGACAAGCTGGGCTCGTTCGCGCTGATCAACGGGGCCCCCGTGCCGCTCTTCCTCGAGCCTCGGGGCAGCCAGGGGCGAACGCCGGCAGACTGGGACACCGATCTGCACTTCGACTATACGCTGCCGGTCCGGGGCCCGCAGGTGAGCCTGATCGCTGATATTTTCCGGATTTTCAACCGCCAGACCGTGCTGGCCGTGAACCCGTTCTACAACGAGGACGGCTTTCAGTCCGACAACGGCGTCCAGACCAACCCGGACTACGGGAAGCCGATCCTCCGCGCCGACCCGCGTCTCGCCCGCGTGGGGCTGCGGATTGTGTTCTGAGGCGCCGGGCAGAAGCGTTCGATCAGCTCAGCACGCCTGGCTGAAAAGGACCGATCTTGCGGGCATACGAGATGACGATGAAATGCATCGCGAGGTCAGCGTCTGTGGTCCTGGTCCTGCTTGTCCTGGCGCACCGGGCTGCTGCCGAGGATCCAATGAGCCTCGCGGACTCCGAGGTGACCAATCGCCTGCAGTACATCCAGAGCTCACTCGATGGGGGTCAGGAGGCGGCCAACCTCTGGTGGTACGGCTGGGGCGTCGGGTACGGCTCACTCACCGTTGAGCAGTTTGTCGCCAACTGCCGGGCGGACACCAAGAAGGAGAGGCAGGACACGCTCGTCGGTTACGTCACCAGCAGCTTCGGGGTGATAGGCCAATTGGTAGCGCCCGTAGAGGCGGGCCGTCTGGCGGCGCAGTTGAGGGCCATGGCGGGCGATACGCCCGAGGCGCGGCAGGCCAAGCTCGCGGCGGCCGAAAGCTTCCTTCGACAGAGCGCGGCACAGGAGGCATTTGGGCGCTCGTGGAGGATGCACGCCATCACCGGGGCTGTGAACCTGGGAATCGGTCTTTTCCTCTCGCTTCGCTACGATCGCCCTGGCCGGGACGGACTCGCGATCTTTGCGATCGGCGAGCTGGTGTCGGAGGTACAGATCTTCACGCAGCCGATGAAGGCGGTCCGTGACCTCCTGGAGTACGAACACCGGTCCGACTTCAACCACGCAACCGCGGGCGGCGCCGACCATTCCACGTGGTACGTGAGCGCGACACCCGGGGGGTTCGTGGTAGGTTGCAGATTCTGATTCGCCCCAGCACCGCCAGCGGCCAGGAATTGCGGATCCGAGTGACCGAGATCAGGCCCGGGCGCGTGCGTGACCTTGTCGGGCACCGGCAGTGCGAGCATGGAAGAACGCTCGCAACGCCTCCGCGAGATGTACATGCGCGAGTTTCTGCTACGCATTGCGGCCCGACTCCACGGACCGTTGCGGACCACCGGGGGTCAGAACAGCCAGCGCTTCTTGATGTGGAGAGGCTGGTCGGGGGTTCCGAGCCGTGACGAGTGCCCCGCATAGTCCGTCGCCACGACGTAGAGCTCGACCGTCTTGTTGCCATGGAACTCCGGCGTGACCTCGACCGCGTACTCGTCGTTGCCGGTGCTCCGCGTGGGCAGCTCCTGGTAGGCGGAAGCACCCTCCTGCCGCGCCATGACGGTCACGCTCTTCACGCGGTAGTCGTCCGTGACGACGAAGATCACGGTGAAGGGCTTGCCCTTGGAGTAGTCCATCTTGGACCCTGGCTTCAGCCGGACGACCGGTGGCGCCTTGTCGAGCTCGGCGAGCAGGCTCTCGAGACGCTGTCGAGCCGCGGCGAAGCGCTCCTGCCAACGTGCGTCAGGCGTGGCCTGCGCGAGCGCCTCCAGCCCTTTCTCCGGCCGGCGTTCCTTTTCCGCGGCATCGGCGGCGGCTAGAGTTGCGGTGAAACGCTGGTCCGCATCGCGCGCGGCGTGGAGTCCGGTCAGGCGGGTCTGAAGCCCGGTCCGGTCCGGCCAGGCTCGCTGCAGGGTCTGCAGCTTTGTGAGGGCCGCATCCGTCTGGCCCTTGTGGACGAGGACCTCGGCCTGGGCCTCGAGAGCAGCGGCCGCGGCCTCCCGCACCTGCTGCGCCTGGCGGTTGGCAGGCAGGAGTGTGACGAGCGCGGAGGCCTGCTGCAGGGCCGCCGCCCAATTCTTGGCCTTGATCAACTCCCCGAGCGCCGTATCCGCCTCGACGCTGCGCCGCGCGAGCGCGAGGCGCTGCGACCCCTCGGGCGAGGCCTCGATCGCGGCAACCTCGGCGTCGGACAGGCCTTCGAGCAGGGTGCGAAGCCGTTCCACGTTTCCGACGGCGATCGCCTTCTCGAGGTCGGCCTGTGGTGTCGCCAGCGCAACAGGCTCCGCGGTCGGCGGGGCATGCGGCGTGGGCGCCGTCTGGGCGGGGAGGGGGGTCGCTGCAGGCTTTGCCGTCGGCCGGAGCATCCCTCGGCCGGCGATGAGCGCCACGACGATAACGGCCACGGCGCCCCCTGCGGCGAGCGGAAGCCATCGAGCCCGCTTCTTTGCGAATGGTTTCGGGGTTGGAGCGGGCTTCGCGGCGGCGGCAGGAGCAGCTGCAACCGGTTCCCCTTCGCGGGGCTCGGCTTCACTGGCTGCGGCAGGGGCTGTGGAGAGGTCTTCGCGCAGGATCAGTGTCGGTTGCGTTCCCTGAGGCAGGGAGGTACCCGGCGAGGACTCCAGTTTCGGGATTGTGCTCGTCACGGCGGTGTCGTTCGCCGGGAAGAGCAGAGTAGGGGCGGTGGAGCGGGAGTCTTGCGCATCGGCCGACGAGATCGGCTGCGGCGTGGAAGCCAACCCGAACTGCTCGTTGATGCGCTCCTGGGTGCTGCCCGGTACCGGGTTGCGGATCCTCATGGTCGGCTGGGAGTCGTATTCCTGGAGAACTCTGGTGAACTCGTCCGGGTCGAGCGGAAACCGAGTCTGCACCTTGGCCAACGCTTCATCGAGCGCCTCGGCGGAGGCGTACCTCTCCTCGGGTTTCTTGGCGATCGCCTTGAGCACGATCTCACGCAGGTCCTCGGGGACCCGCCCGGTGGCGTCGCCGGTCGCGAAGTCGAGCGGCGGCTTGAGGAGGTGCCCGGCGATCAACTCCTGGGGGCTGGTGGCGGGAAACGGGTGATTGCCGGTGAAGAACTCGTAGAGCACCACACCCAGCGAATAGATGTCGCTGCGCTGATCCACTTTCCCGCCGGCGGTGCCGAACTGTTCGGGCGAGGCGTACAGGAGCTTCCCGAGGAACGTCCCGCTCACCGTGAGGCCGGTGGTGCTCGTGACTACCTTAGCAACGCCAAGGTCGATGAGCTTCACCATGGGCCGGCCAAGGTCGTCCCAGGCCACCATGATGTTGTCGGGCGAAATATCGCGGTGGACGATTCCTTTTCGATGCAGGAAGCCGAGGGCCGTCAATGTCTGGCGAGCCAGGTCGAGCGACAGTTTCAGGGACGGGGCGCCGACCCGCTCGAGCATCTGCTGTAGCGAGATGCCTTCCACGTACTCCATGACGATGAAGCCGCGGCCCGTTTCGTCGAACGCGAAGTCGTACATCTGCGCGATGTGCGGGTGGCGCAACTTGACCGCCATCTGGGCCTCGCGGAGGAACCGGGCGCGCAAAGCGTCGTTGGCCTCGTGCTGCGCCCGCATGACTTTGATGACGCGGATCTCGTCGAGCAGGCGGTGGCGCACCTTGTAGATGGCGCCCATGCCGCCCTCGTGCAGCTTCTCCAAGACCTCGTACTTGCCTTCCAAGGAGCCGACGTTTTCCATATGGCCTTTAACCGACAGCGATCGCGACCCGATCCAGCCGGCGAACAAAAATGGTAGCACGGTCGCCAGGGGATCGAAGGGCCCTGCGTCACCCGGTAGTGGGTCAGTTTGAAACCTCGCCGTCGAGAAGCGCCACGATCTCTTCCACCGACCACACATGATCCGTCACGCCAGCGACCATCGCTGGAGTCTTGCCGGCGAGGCTCTGGTGCTTGCGACCGAAGTTGTAGAACATGAAGTAGAGGCTCACGGCCGCCATGTGGTTGGCCAACTTCTTCGAGAACCCGTTGGTCAACCGCGTGAACCGCCGCATGCTCATCCGCATCGTGAGGTTCTGACGCTCGACGTAGCTGGTCGAGATGTGCTTCGGATTCGGGCAGCCCTGGCGAATTTCAGTGCTGGTCCCGATGCATTCAGCCGGGCTATAGCGCTTCTCAGCCTCTACCGGGACGCCGTAGTGCTTCTGGAGCATCGCGTAATCAACGTCAGCGCCGAAGGCGTCCTCGACCGCGTCGAGGTACATCGTATGGCCGTCCGTCGTGAGTTGAACTCGGTGGCGAAGTCGGCTCGCGAGGTCCTGCATGAACTCGGTTGCCGTGCCACCATCGCGAGACCCCACCAACCACGCCGGCACCAGCTTGGTATCAGCGTCGATTGCCGTGAACGTCCACACGTCCCCGTAGCCGAATTCGCCCCGATGCTCGTCGGGGACGTTCTTGGCCTTGGCGTAGCAGAAAGACCAAATCTCGTCGGCTTGGATCCGCCGACAGGTCAGGCTGCGCAGAGCCTCGTCCTGAAACTGGGCGCAGGCTTCGCCAAGCTCGGACAGGAGTTTGACGACCGTGTTCTTCGCCGCGCCCGTCATCCGAACCGTGGCGCGAATCGAGTTGCCTTCCACCAGGCACCGGACCACCTGGGTTCGCTTGGCCGTAGAGAGCTTGTTCATACTGACAATATAGCGTACGCACCTACGCTTGTCAAGTCATTTTGAGAGTTGAGCGCCACGAAATTGGAGAACGCTTGGCTCGGCGAAAACGAGGGGCCGCTCGCCCGCACCTGTCTCCAGGAGGGACATCGCGAGTTCGCTCGGAAGCCCTGCCTCCAGCGCAAGGCGCCGGACATCGCCACCGTAGAGCATTTCTGCCATCTGGCGTAGCTGTCGTGGCTTTTCGGGTGGCAGTTGGTCACTCCCGGGTTCGTCTTTGCGCCAGCGCCTTCGAGATAGCGAGATCATTAAGTGTCTGTATTGGTTGGATGTGATGATTTTCAGCGTGTGCGCGCGGACGATCAACGCTTGCATCGAAACGCCCCATCTAAGCTTGAGATCAAACAACGAGGTCAGCGTCAGAGGCAGCACCAACTCGGCCCGCATTGCCTCTTCTGGCATCAACAACTCAGCCGCGAAAGCCTTTGCTTCATCCTCGGTGTCAGCCGATGTGCCCTTGACCGCCTGGTGGAGCACTAGGTGACCCGTCTCGTGACCCGCGCTCAGCCTGATTCGATCGATTGGTTTTGTGGCGTCGAACACGATGACAGGCCATTTTTCTACCCCTGTGCTGAACGCGTCGAACTCCTCGATTTCCTTGGTTGATACGGCGATGCAGACCACCCCGGCGTGTTCGATGCGGCGGATCAACCCGCGGATTGGAACGAGGGGTTCCAATTTGAGAGCGTTCCGGGTCAGGCGTGCTGCTGTGATCACGTCCTCGTCGGTCAAACGCGGTAGGGTGACCGGGATTCCTCTGACCTTGCCGGCGTTCCTTGCAAATAGGTGCTCGAACGCCAGATGAGCGAGTTGGTAGAGGTAGTTCGCGTCCCCGGCCGTCAGCTTCGCCCGCTTTCGGTAAAACACAAGCGAGCCCTCGGGGAACTCAACGGTGTCTTCTGAGTTGAAGAACGACTTTGGAAACCCCGTATGCAGCGCGATCCTGCCCAGGAGTTCGTCCGACGGCCTGAAGTTGTCCTGCTCGATTTTAGCTATCGCCGACTGGTGGACACCCAGGTCAAACGCGAGCTGACTCTGTGTTATGCGCCGGAGGTCGCGCGCTTGCTTGAGACGGTATCCGTACATTGGCTATGCCCCGGTCTTGTCGGTGCTGCCTTGCTGGGGTTCTTCCTCGGCCGCGACTTCCTCTTCACCAAGGGGAAGGTCTTCTACAACCGGCGGTGCGCTTGGCGCGACAACGGCCGCCATCAACGGCGAGGGGATCTCTTTCCACCACGCCGTTTCCTCTCCAGGGCCGTTCGGGCAGAGCAACTCGACCACCGCAAGTTCGTGTCGGCTGTCTAGGTCATAGTTGACGACCAGGTTCAACACGTCGGGTTCATCTTCAAAGAGAGACCGTTGCTCCATGAAGGCCCTACCAACCTCAGATCGAGCTGATGGGGCGACGTGGTCGCGCCCTTTGCGCACCTTCAAGTGGTACGGCCCGTAGGTGAGGTCAATCCCGTTCATCGGGAGATCCTCGTTCACGATCAGCCGCGGATCGGCGTTCTTGGCGTGATCCGATAGGAGATTCCGCAGTTCGTTCCTCACCATCGAGCCGAAGTGGTGAACGTCGTACGGGCGTTTTCGCGTCTCTAGGTCTTGGCGCCCTGCCACGGTTCCTCTATCGAGGAAGCGGTAAATTGCTGGAAGTAAATCACCTAGTTCTTCGTATGCTCGCTCGGGCTCGGGCCGTTGCTTTTTCATACTCATATTATGAGTACATTTTTACAGCGTGTCAACCCCCTTACTGCTGGTGGTCTTTCCACCGCACGGCGGCCGCCTTCTTGGCGCTTGCGCTTCGCTGCTTCGCTGTCATCTTGGCGGCCCTAGCCAGACCGCCCTTCCGACCCCCGAGCTTGCCGAGCGCGACGGCGGCCGGGTTCTTCCCTGAGTCCTCCGGCTCCGCTTGTTCCTCACCGGGTTCTCGTGTGGCTTGGTCTACGACCCACTTGGCCAGTTCGGCCACGTCCATCCGCTTGCGTGGGCGCTTAGGCATACTCACAATGTAGGCCAAGAGGAGCCGGGACGCAAGCTAGGGGCGCGCCCGCAGGGTGTAGTGCTGGCAGATGGCCTGAATGAAGGCATCGTAATGGAGCGGATCACCGACCTGCGGTGCGGGCGCTGCGGTCAGATAGGTGACGTGCGAGTTGCCGATGTTTTCGCACTTGACCACGATCGCGCATCGCGCCTCCAGCCCGGTGCCGACGAGTCCACCACGTTCGGCAACGGCACGGAGTTGGTTGACACAGTGCTGCACGAGTTTGGACGGGTTCTTGTGAACGGTGACCTCTGACCGAAGGGGTGATTGAAAGCGGTCCGAGCCGTTGATTATCAGAACACCGCCCGCGACGGCCGCATTGTTGTAGTGATGAACGTGCTCGTGGTGTGCCTCTAAATCGCGCTTCCGGTTCTTGGCGGCCTTGTGGTGTTCGGTCATGACGGCCTTGATCTCAATAGCGATGTCCACCGACGACGGTTGAAGCTCGCGGATGGTCCCCGCGGGCTGAGGTGCAATGTCTCCGAGCGAAGGGCGCCCTAGCACCAGGTCAACGTTCCAGTCTGCGGTACCAGCCCGGAGTGTGAAATTGATGCAGTAGACCAGCTCGCCCGAAGCCGCACGGTCTCGAATCAGTGGACAGTGCTCAACCAGGTCGCCGGCGATGGCAACCGCCAGAGCGTTTGAATGGCGGTTTGATCTCGGGTGGTACCCCTCGGCTTGAAGGTGCTGAATGAAGCTTCTCGGGTTCGGACTCACGCCAGGCCGCCGTTCTTTGGGTGCTCCAAGGTTGCACCTGCCGGCAAGTGTTTGGTAATCCGCTGCTCGGCGAGGTCAAAGTACTTGGGCTCGATCTCCACACCGATCGACGAACGGTGCATCTCGGCGGCCGCCACGACGGTTGACCCGACGCCGACAAATGGGTCAAGTATCGTGTCGCCAACGAACGAGAACATACCGATCAACCGCCTTGCGATCTCCACTGGAAAGGGTGCCGGGTGGTGCCGTTGAAGGTCGCCAGGAACGTCGCTCCACACCTGCTGAAACCACCGGCGGTGTTCGTCCTTACCGATCATGGAGAGATCGCGTTGCTCCTGGGTAGGGTGTCTGTAGCCGCCCGGCTTCCGAAAGATCAGGATGTACTCGGTGTCGTTCTTGATAATGGCGTTGGGCTCATACGGCTTGCCCAGGAAGAGCGAACCGTTGCCGGCCACCTCGGTCACCGCGTTTGCGATCTTGTTCCAGAGGATGGGTGTTAAGGGGTCAAACCCCAAAGCCTGGCAGCGGACCTGGATATACGCATGAAGCGGGTCCACGAGATGTCGCCCAAACAGCCGCCGGGAGCGGCACACGTCGCCAACAACGACGCACAGCCGGCCACCGGGGACAAGGAGCTCAAGGCATCCCTTCCAGACCTTGTCGAGCTCGTCGAGGAAGCGCTCGCGGCTGTGAATGTGACCGAGCTGGCGGTCGCCGGCCGCACCGTCATAGGTCTTGAGATCCCAGTACGGCGGGGAGGTGACGACGAGGTGAATCGGCGGTTTGACCCCGCGAAGCTCGCGGGCGTCGCCGAGGATGAGACGGTGTTTCGTCTTGAGAAGCGGTGAGTTAGAGGCCCAGGCGCGGACTCCAGCTTCTCTCTTTTCGGCGATAGGCGCCTCTGTCCTGCGGGTCCGCGGCGGCTTCATCGGCGCGGGTCGATCACTCTGGACACGGGGCATGTCAGAGCATACCGCAACGGTCTTCTCCCGGCTAGGCATCAAACTGACCCACTACCCGTCACCCCGGCGCCTGATCGCCGGTGGCGGGCTAGACTACTCGAGGTGTCGCGGTGCGCGATGCCGGGGAGGTCCGGTGATGTCCGTCGGTGCGATGAAACTCCGCATAGCGACCCTCGCCATTGCGGGGGTCGTTCTGAGTAGGCCGGTTCTGGGGCAGGAGGTGTCGCCACGCGTTGACGCGGGCGATTTGACGCCGGTGAAGATCCTCCGCACGATGGAGAGGGCGTACGCAGGGTGCCGCAGCTACCGGGACGCCGGCGAGGTCCGGACGACCATCGTGACCGACGGCGGCCGTGCCGGGAGCGATCGGCCCTTCACCACAGCCTTCGTGCGGCCCGGGCGGCTTCGGTTCCAGTTCACGGACCCGGGACTCGGCGAACGCTCGTCGTCGTACATCGTGTGGTCGGACGGCACCGAGGTGCTCTCGTGGTGGGACGCCAAACCGGGCGTGCGCCGGCCGGGCTCGCTGCAGGCGGCCCTCGCCCCCGCTGCGGGGATCTCCGGCGGATCCTCGGTCCGGATTCCCGGCTTGCTGATGCCCGAAGCGATGGGCGAGGGCCCCCTGCTCATCGCGCCCGAGCGCATCGAGGACGGCACCGACCGCGGCGTCGCCTGTTTCCGGATCAACGGGAAGAGCCGGAAGACCCCGTACACGCTGTCGATGGGAGCGCGGGTGCTCACCGTGAAGGAGGAGAGCGTCACCTTGTTGATCGACCGAGCGACGTTCCTTCTGCGGAAAGTCCAGGAAACACGAACGTTCGACACATACACCTCGGAGAGCACGACAACGTACACCCCGGAGGTCGACGTCGAGATTCCTGCGGGACAGTTGGCCTTCGGAGCGCCCGAGACGGCCCCCGCCCCGTAGCCTCGGCCTGCGGGCGTCGCGGAGCTCCGAGGCGGGGGCACGTGATCGCCGGAACAGAGGCGCGATACGGGCGGCGTGACACCCACCGCGGTCATCGAGTACCGTGGCGCGCCCAAGACCGGGCGCTGCCTGATCGGGAGCAGAGAGGGGAACACGGCTATGGACGAGCTATTGAGGCGGATCGAAGGGTATCGCGAGTGGGCTGTGGAGTTGCAGCGCGGGCTGACGGCGATCCCCGCGGTGTGCCCCGAGAGTGGCGGCGAAGGGGAGTACGACAAGGCGGTGTGGCTCGAAGGAGTGCTGAAAACGCTCACCTTCGACGAGGTGGCGCGCTTCGACGCCCCGGACGCTCGCGCCAAGGGTGGCATGCGGCCCAACATCGTTGCCCGATACAGCGGTTCGGACTCGTCGCGAACCCTCTGGATCATGTCGCACCTCGACGTCGTTCCGGCCGGCGAGCGCACACTCTGGACCACAGATCCCTTTGAGCTCCGCATCGAGGGCGGCAGGCTCATCGGGCGCGGCGTCGAGGACAATCAGCAGGCCATCGTGTCGAGTCTGTTGGTTGCCCGCGCTCTCATGGAGTGCAAGGTGCGCCCGCCGGTCGACCTCGCGCTGCTCTTCTGCGCCGACGAGGAGACCGGCTCGGCCTACGGAGCGGAGTTTCTCGCCGGACATCACCGCGACCTGTTCGGTCCGGACGACATGTTCCTGGTGCCCGACGCGGGCAACGCCGAGGGCTCCCTCGTCGAGGTCGCGGAAAAGGCGCTCTGGTGGGTCAAGGTGCGGACGGTCGGAAAACAGTGCCACGCATCGACGCCGGCGCTCGGCGCCAACGCCTTCCGCGCGGCCAGCGACCTGATCACGAGACTCGCCTCCCTCGACCGTGCGTTCCCTCAGGAGGACCCGCTCTTCGATCCCCCGACGTCCACCTTCGAACCGACGAAGAAGGAGCCCAACGTCCCGAACGTGAACACGATCCCCGGCGATGACGTGTTCTACCTCGACTGCCGGGTGCTCCCCTCGGTCGCGCTCGCCGATGTCGAGGCGGAGATCCGGCGACTCGCGGCCGAGGTCGCAGCGGCGCACGGTGTGACGATCACGCTCGAAGATGTCCAGCGGGCCGTCGCGACCTTGCCGACGAGTCCGGACGCCGAGGTGGTGCGGCTCGTGGTGCAGGCGATCCGCGAGGTGCACGGGATCACGCCCCGCCCGCAGGGAATCGGCGGCGGGACGGTGGCGGCGATCTTCCGGAGGATGGGGCTTCCCGCGGTGGTGTACTCGAAGATGGATGAGAGCGCCCATCAACCGGATGAGTTCTGCATCCTCGACAACCTCATCGCCGACGCGAAGGTCTTCGCTTCAGTCGCAATGAGGTGCGCTCCCCGAGGGGCGGAAGTAGCGCGAGCGTCACGCGGCGGGGAGCCTCCCGACGCCGAGGCGCCCTGCCTCGGCGCCGATGAGCCCGTCGAGCTCGCGGCGGAGGCCCTCGGGGAGCGGTGCGGGGTTGCCGCGCGCGACGATCGCCTGCACTCCCTCGGTTGCGACCTCGGCCGCGCTCTTCGCGCCCGCTGCCTCCCATGCGTCGTAGGTGCCTCGCTCGATGACGTTCCCCGGGATGAAGAGCTCCTTGCGGAAGTGCTCCCGGGTGTGGCGATGTCCGAGGAAACCTCCGAGTTCGACGACCGCGTGGACCAGGTCGACGGCCTCGGCGGCAGAGTCGTGTGAGATCCCGCGTACGAGGCGCAGCGCCATTCCCGCCACCTGGTCGTCGAGAACGAGTTTCTCGAGGCTCTGACAGCTCTCGAAATCGAGCATCCCCGGCCCGGAGATCAGGTTGATGCCCGCGAGCGCCCCAATCACGGCGCCCAGCCCGGACTCCATGCCAGCCTGCCAGTCCACGACCTTGGCGTCGGACATCCCCATGTAAGCGTGCGTGGGAAGGTGCAGGTGCTTGCCGACCTGGGCATCCGCGGCGTCCACCATCATCGTCTCGATCGCACCCATTGGCGTGGTGCCGTGCCTCATGTCGAACGCGGCCGGCGAGCCGCCCCACACGATAGGCGCGCCGGGCTGGGCGAGCTGGTGGAGGATCACGCCGGAGAGGCTCTCGGCGGCGTGCTGGACGACCATCTCGCGCAGCGTCACCGGCGACGTCGCGCCGCCGAGGGGCATCGAGACCAGTTCGGCCGGAATGCCGGCGCGCGCGCAGTCGAGCAGGGCCTGGCACGTGAGGTCGCTCCACTTCAGCGGCGGGCTTGGGCAGCAGTCGAAGATCGCGAGCGGTCTCTCGGCCAGGGCTCGCGTGCCGCCCCGCACCGCGGCGAGCATCGCCTTCATGACCTCGAAGGCGTCTTTCTGGAAGGTTCCGGTGATGACGGGCTTCGTCGAGTTGGTCAGCGCGACGTAAAGGCGCCACCGGTCGCCCATCGGCTCCGGCACGTCCCTCGGAACAAGAGCCGTGGCCTGTCCTGCGATGTTCCGGCACGCTTCGGTCACCCAGGCCAGGTGGCAGAGGTCGGAGGTCACGGGAGGCCGGCGCCGCCCGGTCTCGGGGTCGAGGAAGTGCAGCGCCGCCGAACCCGGGTCGAAGTGGACTCGTTCACCGCCGAGGTCGAGCGCGGCGTTCCCCTCGCGATCGTAGATGAGCACGCGCGGAGGGACGGCGGCGAGGGCCCGTTGCACCTCCGTATCGGTCGCGAAGAAGCGGCCGCCACGCTCCGCAAACCCCGCGCCGCGAAGCAGCGCCTGGGCGTCCTCATTCTCGACCTCGAATCCGACTGATGAGAGAACGGCAGCGGCGTCGGCGACGACGCTTTCTACCTGCTCACGGCTGAACATCTCGAGTCGTGGTCGGGTCGCCTCCATTGTTGACCTCCTTCGGTTCCTCCGTGCATGTCCTACCCGCACTCGGCGGGCGCGATTCTGTGCCGGCAGCGGACCAGGCCGCAGCGCTGGCAGCGCGTGGACGAGTGCGGCGCCGGATGCCCCGGTTTCTCGAAGCTCACCGCAAGACTGACCGATTTGCGGGGCACCATCATCGCGCCGCTCGTGAGCTTGATCCCGAGATCGGCGATCGGAAGAAGCGCAAGGAGCAACCGCTGGGCCCCCGTGTCCCAGCTGCCGTACCCCGGGCTGACCCTGGCCGCCGGCTCCAGCCCCGCCGAGTGCG
>Ga0116107_1000746_pt1 | contig 23608 bp, 43 predicted proteins | sample June2015DPH_6_10_FD_88969 | JGI IMG/M metagenome (GOLD analysis project Ga0116107, IMG submission 88969) | Peatland microbial communities from SPRUCE experiment site at the Marcell Experimental Forest, Minnesota, USA - June2015DPH_6_100 | ecosystem: Environmental > Terrestrial > Soil > Wetlands... | reverse complement strand
ATCAGGTTTGACGAGTACACCATCAATTTCAATCACGAACCTCACCGTCTCAGGTACTACTTCATTTGCGGCTGGCAGTATAGCATTGGCTGCTCTTGGTTCGGGTACACTCAGTCAGAACACGAGCGGCACATCAGCGGGTCTGTCTGGCACACCTGCAATCACCGTGGGGGCTGTGACAGCAGGCGTAGTGACTGCCAAGCGGTACAACGCCCACGCTGGCACGGCACTTGTCGCAAGTGATTACACAGCATCATCCGGCTGGGGTACATCCCCGATTAAAACGGCGGTACGTGGTACAGACCAAGGTGCGACGTTCACCATTGCAGCGGCTTCGACCGTGGGTGCATCGCCGACCATTACGCTGACCTTTCACGACGGCACATGGACACAGATTCCTGTCATCGTTGTCAGCCGTCAGGATGTCGTAGCAGCAGCAGCGGCACCCGGAGCAACCGTCACTAACCAATGGGTTGTTACGTCTGTCAGTGCGACGGCGGTAGTCTTTACGTTCAACGGCACGCCCGTAGCGGGCAACACTTATGGGCTGTCGTTCATTGCAATGGGTACCTAAAGTGCGGATGGAAGAGAAGTTAGGAGATATATGCCACTCGGATTAAATCGTTCTGGAGATTTTGCAAACGGCAACCCAATCACCCTGCCTCATACATTTGGCAATCCAGTCACTTTGCCTAAGAATTTCGGCAATCCCGTGACCCTGCCGCTCAATGTCGGCAACCCTGTGACGTGGACTCCATCGCCCGCACACTTCGGCAATTTAGTCGGCTCGTCCGGCCCCATTGGTACCGTAGGTACGCCCGTGTTCTCGCCCGTCGCAGGTACTTACACGGCGATCCAATCAGTGACCATAACTTCGGCCAACTCATCGGCTATTTTTTATACGCTGGACGGGTCCACGCCCACAACCAATTCTACTCCATACACAGGAGCAATTACGGTGGCTGTGAGTGAAACAATCAAGGCTATCGGTGTTGCGATAGGCTGGACAAACTCAGCGGTTGGTTCTGCAGCCTATGTCGTGTCTCTCGGTCCTGCCTATGTCGCTGCCTCAGGGCCTACGGTCGCTGTTGCAATCGCTCCGGGAGACTATGTCGTTGTCTTTGTGTCTGGAGGATCAGGGCCGGGTTATAATGACCCAACCGATGGAACAACGAACGTTTACACCAACTATAGAGCTTCCGCGAACTATGCGGGATATACGACGGCTTATACATGCTTGGCAACTGCCGCCGCCACCACTGTTACAGCAGCAGGCGATAACGTAAATAACATCGCGGTCGCAGTGGTCACGAGTGGGACTGGATTTGGAAATTCCAGCGGGGGTTGGGGCTATGGGACTCCCACTATCTCTGTAACTACCTCGAAGGCTAATTCGTATGTCATCGGGTACGCGGAAATGGGCGGAGGTTCGACATTCACCGTCATCGCGAACACCCTGCAAGCACAGAGTGCATATACGAATGCTTTCGTAGGTGTGACGTGTGGTACACAGGTAGTTAGTTCAGGGACGCCACAGGCGACTACAGTCGTCGGCGGACTGGGCGTTAATTACTGCAACATTGTGGCTGTGGAAGTCACGACGGAATAGGACGTACATAAATAAAAATGCCCCACTCTCTCAAGGGTGGGGCTTCTTTTTATTGGGGAGGGCTATCCTTCGTATACGAGTGCGTACTGTTCAGTTTCAGGAAGTTCAGGTTCGGGCCTCCACCAAACTAGCCCCGGTTGAGTTGTTGAAAGTGTGCATGCCTCCGCAATGCTGATCTTGCGGCCCTGCGACTTGCCGTCTTCCTGCATAGTGTCCTCCAAGAATAGAATAACAAACCTAGCGATGGATGTCAAGCAAAATTTCCAAAGCAAAGTTTCCTAGCGGTTTGCACTGTGATGCGGTCAGAGTGGCTGCCTGCTTCCACATGGGCCAATTCCCGACCTTGTTCGCGACAGATTCAACGAATGCCCAATGCTCTCTGCTTCGCTCGTCTTCTTGCTTCCTAAAATCTTGCATTGTCTTCTTCTCCATCTTGCCTCACGGATTCGTGCTCCTCGCGCGCTTGTAGAAAGATTTCGTTCATCAGTATCCTATATCTATGAGAATCGTACGGCCCTTTTCGCCCTTTCGGGGATTGCTCGTCCGCGTGTTCTCGTCGTGAATGTCAATCGTCTTGACACCTGTCAGCCTGTACATCAGGTCCGCTGTCATATTCCCTAACGAACAGTATCGAGTGAAGTCATCGTTGAACCCGTCATACCAGTGCATGACAAGGACGCCACTCTTCCTGTCGTGATAGTAAATCTTAGGCAGATATTTCCGCATGAATGGAAATTTACTCAACCGCGCGATGCGCTTGACCTCAGTCGTCGTGTGCCACTTGCTTTCGTGGTAGTCAGGATTTTTACTCAACGGCCCGTCGCATAGTGGGAACTTGACGACCAGTGGTAGATCGACCGCCTTGAAACTCTCGCGGAAGACACCCACCCCCAGCGCCGTCCTCTTCAGCGGCACACCTGCGCTCATAAACCCGCCTTCTGTCGTCGGCTTGAATTGTTTGATGCGCCTGATTGCTGTGCGAATTGTGCGTGCGGACTTCACTGCTTCTCCAGTGTTTCGGGTGGTTTTTCCGTCAGTAGTTTCTGCTGGGTCTTTTCGTACTCGCCCGCGGGAATCTCGGGCAGGTCGGTCATCATTTTTCGCAGGTCATATTGTTTGGAATCGAACTTCGACAGGACATCAAGCTGTCGGTCAAGTAGGGCAATCGCTATGTCGAGGTGCTTCAACATGATGTCGTCGCCCGCAGAGCGCCACTCGGGCTTTATGCCCATGATAGTCGCAACGCCCGCCGTCCATACATCCTTGAGTGCCATCAGGTGGTCATAGCGTGTTCCAATGTCCATCAGGTGGTCGATTTCCATGACCTCCCCCTCATTCCCCGCCTCGGCGCTCACATACCTGCGCAGTTGTGCGTTCCACACCATCTTGAATTGCATAGCACCCCTTGGTTTAGGAAAGAATAAATTCAGTTCATCGTACATTTTAGTTCCGGTCGTAAGCCCTATTCAACCATCCGTTCAGGAACGGATGGAGCTTCGAGTTCTTGTATACAAGTGCGTTGTAGTACTCAGCCTGTAAATACTGCATTTTTGGCAATAGGAGCCCCTGTGGCGAAGACTGTGGCGAAGAGTTGATTGCTGAGTAGGTCTGAGCACCCATCCGCCCGTCCGTGACCACCAGCGCCTTCCCTAGCGAGTTTATGGCCTGTTGCACGATCTTGTGCGCAGGTACCGGACCCAAATTGACCGCCGTGTCGAAAATCTTGGTCCCAATCCCCTGAAAATCCACTTTTCCATAGCCGTACTTGTCCCACCATTGTACACGGTAGAATCCTTCCGCCTCGGCCTGCGTCATGTTCTTGATGGCCTGAACGTCCGTCTGGTGAAGATCGCCCTCTTCCCGTTCCAGTTCTTCGAGGAGACCTTGCGCGCGCAGCCAGCGCAGTGACACACCGAAGTTGGTCGCGCCGCCCGGATCGCTCGGATTGTCGACGAACCGGCCTTCGTGCCGTAAGATCGTCGGTATCGCTAGTTCGAATGTGCTCATTTGACCTCGAAGACATTGACCAGTTCGTGACAACCCAGTCCACGGTACATTGTGTGCGCTCGTGTTTCATAAGTCACAACTACCACACCGCTCTTGCCTTCAAATTTGCGAACTGAATCAACCCCACAAAAAAGAATCGACTCGTCATAAAGGGCGTAGGTGTTGTAGGGGGCGAATCGAATGGTCACGTATTTGCCGTCTTCCAGCGCGACAGCTTCGAGAGGCACCGCCAGAAGGTATGTGTTCGGGTTCGTATAGACTTGATCGAGCCCGAGGCTGTTTGGGCGCGGAGCCGACGTTGTGCAGTGCGCCATCGAAGACGCAAGTATGAGCACCACCGTGACAGCGAAGAGGATTAAGGCATGAAATTTCTTATTCGGCATTAAGCTGACTCCTGTGACCCTTTCGGCTTTTCATCCCCGACCAAAGTCTTCTTGAAATACATCTTTGCTGCCTGATGGTAGATGATAATGCCCTCAGGGTCCATGAATCCCGGCGCAGCAGCACTGCCGTTGTCACGGAGCATGGCAATAGCCCCTTCAATTGCAGTCTGTTCGAACATGCCCTCGTACAACACTGGCACGACATCACAGCACGCGGGCCGAACTGCTGGGTCCGACCAGAGGAACGTGTTGAACAGAGAGAAGCGTTTGTGAGTCTGGCCGTACTTGCGCTGAATACCCAACCCCCACCACTCGCCGAAGTGATGACCCGGACCTAACTTCATCAGTTCGTCCTTGTGCTTGTGAGCCCAGAGAGAAAACCCCATATTGTCATTCTCAGGCGTAATCCACTTCGTGCGGCTGGCTGTTCTGAAGTCCACACCAAGGTCGTCAATGAATATGCTGGCGTTCGTCCCGTCAATTTTCTCTGTAATAGTACACAGACGGGAGTACCGGGCAATTTTCGGGAACCCCACGAAGGGAGGTGCTACAATTCCAGTCACAGTATATCCCCCTTCGGCTCTTCTTTTTTGTTGACAGTACGGTTGCATGTACACTTCTTGCCGCACCCTGTGCAGCGCCACGTACCAAGCGTACCCTCTTTCTCAGCCGTCTTGAGCAGCGCGGGTTTCGCCGCCTTGACGTTGCAGCACTTCGAGGAGTACAGGAACACCGGCGCACCCAACTTAGGTGCAGGTGCTTTGGTTTTGTTTCTTTGCTTCTTCATTGCGCTTGACCCTCCGGTCCTCAATTTCTTTCTTGACCGCCAGATTTAGAATACTAAATATATGCTCATCTGTCAAGTCTTTTCTTCGGAAGCGTTCGCCAGTTTCTTTAAGGGTGTACCATGCGCCAGATTCTAAAACACCCAACTTGACAGCATAATCAATCACGTCCGACTTTTTGTCCCAACCCTTTCCGTATGTTAGGGTTAGGTCAGTCTCGGAGTATGGCGTTCCGCACTTATTCTTGACAGCCACGAGTCTGCTGCGCTGGCCTACGCGCACGCCGTCCTCTTCAATAATGCCGCCGTCCGTCCTCGACAGTTGGCGAATTTTGATGCGCACCGACGAATAGAACTTCAATGCGCGCCCGCCCGTCGTCGTCTCCGGATCGCCAAACTGCACCCCCAACTTCTCGCGAATCTGGTTGATGAAAATGATTGTCACGCCGTTCGTGTTGCACAGCCCTGTCAATATGCGTAACGCCTGAGACATCAAACGTGCTTGCAGACCCATGTGGGAATCGCCCATGTCGCCGTCCAGCTCTGCCTTCGGTACGAGAGCGGCAACAGAGTCGACAACAATGACATCGACCGCGCGCGCGCGTACCAGCGCCGCAACAATCTCTAAAGCCTGTTCGCCGTTATCTGGCTGGCTGATAAGTAGTTCGTTGAGATCGACGCCAATGTCCGCAGCGTGGTTCGGGTTGAGTGAGTGCTCGGCGTCAATGAGTGCGGCCATTCCGCCCGCCGCCTGCACCGCGGCAATGATCTGGAACGAGATGGTTGTCTTGCCCGATGCCTCAGGTCCGAAGATTTCAATGATGCGGCCCTTCGGACATCCGCCACACCCAAACAATTCCTCGTCAAGAGAAACCAGCTCTGTCGAGAACGAGGGCAGGCGTTCGCCCACCCGATCATTCATCTTCTGAAGTATGACGCCGCCGTATTCCTTACTGAGCGACTTCTCCACTGACAGCGCTGCTTTGATCTTCTCCGCTTTGGTCAGTGGTTGTAACGGCTCCGAGGACTTCTTTTCCTCCTCCTTCGGTGCCTGCTGCTTGCCTATCATTACCATTCCGTTTCTCCTCTTCCATGAAGTGCGTGACCGTCGCCATATAGCGGCCAAACATTTTGGCGAAGTGTTCCCCGCGCAGGCGAATGATGAACGCCTTGCCATGTTCCTGCCACGCCTCGTTGACCGTCTGGACAAGCTGCGGGTGAAAATTTAAAAACTGCCACCAACAGTTCTCGCAGTTGCGGTGCCGCGGCTCATTGATGACATCCATCTTATGTCCACAGTCGGTCAAAGGGATATGCCTTACCGTAAAATATTGACCGCGCAATTGCCGCATCGTCTGCGGTGTTACTGGCGCGGACGGCGCTGCCTGTCCAGTGTCTTGTTCTTCTGAAAGTTTGTATTTTGCTGGGTAGCCACCCCTAACGCTGTTGGCCGGAAGGTTACAGGCCGGGACACAGGTCGGAAGGTTGACCTCTCCGGTACCAGACCCTTCGTCGCATTGTGGAACTCCTGCTTTAACTTCTTCCATGTTGCTTCCTCCATCCAATTCGGTTTCGTGACCCTGCGGTCAATCCTTGGCGCAATGATGCCGTACTTCTGCATCAGACCAAAACGAAAATCCTTCGACAGTTCGTCTTCGCCAATCTCCTCAGCCATCTGCCTGCGCAGCACGCCTTCGACCGTCGTCGCTTTCTCGCGCTTCGGTTTATCGAAGTCCCTACGGTCACGCTTCTTTTTGTAATCCGGCGTGCACGTCAGACATTGTGCCATCAGGCCGTTATGTACTCGTGTTCGTTGAAACATTGCTTCTCTCCTCGGCTTTCGCCGCCTTTCTAAATTCAGAATCCAAACATCCAAGCATCCTTCAGCGCTTCACGCACCGACTGCCTTATGAGTTTTTCTCGTTTGAAAGAATAATCCCACAAGCCAGTCTCAGGATTGAATGTCTGTATAGGTTTTTCGTTCGCCACCCAGCAGTGGTGGCCCGCCGCCATATAAAAAAAGCATCGGACGAAACTACTTGCGCGGGTAAATACTGACATTTCTCTCACAGTTCCTCCTACCAGAAATATTGAAACGCTTTTGCCTTAGCGAGCCGTAGCATCTCTTTGTCGAATGCGCCATTCCATTCTTTACAATCAACACTCACACCCAACTTGAGGTGCGCCATCTCATGTAGCATCGACATACCGACCTGTTTCTGAAGGTATACAGGGCGCAGCTTCCTACTAATCTGCAGTAGGTATGCTTTGTATTGTTCGGGCTTGCCGCCTTCCGGTCCATGCCATTTACATCGTGCAATGATTGTTCCCGGCACAGGCTCTTTGTCGGTGTCCCATTCGACGCGCACACGCGGCAACTTATTGTCGAAAAACTCCTTGTTCAATGCCTTAAATAACTCCAGCAGTGATCTGTTCGTTCCCCATCTATGCTTTCTTTTTGTCAACCTGCCCCCTGACACATCTGAAGTAGCCCCTGCCCTGTACGGGAAAGAGCCCTAACCGTGCAAACAACTCGCCCAATCGCTGCTCCCAACTATTGTGCACGCCGCCCAGCACCCTGTCGGCAAGCATGCCCTGCTCTATCTCGTCATCCGTCCAGTTGAGCCCGTATACTGCGTAGAATCTTCGACGCTTCGCCACAGGCACAACGACCTTGACGGCTTTGTCGACATCGCACTTGAAGTCCAGCGGCGTCGGCTTTGCTGGGTTGCGTACTGGCTTGTTGCCCGAGGTCTCTATGTTGACCGCGGAGATCGAAGTCGAAGTCAGCAGTGACCGGTAGTGCGAGAACACGCTATCGAACGCTCTTTTGTTTTTTTCGTAGTTTTTTGGCTTTTTTGGCTGTTTTCGGCTTCGCTGCATACGCCCCTTTCTCTTTCAGAATCCTGTTCCATTTCTCCAGATAAGTTATGATCCTTTGGCAAAGTTCGGTCGCGGGCATTCGGCCCTTGCACTGTCGCTCTAAGACACCGACCAGAAACTTGTTGCACAGGTAACAAAGCAGGCCGCGGTTGCATTTTCCACAGAACTCTTTTCTACGGCGCGGACAGCATGCGTGATCGTGATCCTGAAACGGGGTGAACGTCGCGAACGCTCTCCCACAAATTGCACAGGCGTCATGCTGTTCGGCCTTCTGTGCGTTCTGTGCTTCGAGCGTCATGTTATAGATCGTACGCAGGCGCTTGTCTTTTGCTCTCTCCGCGGATGTCAATTGACCCAGCCTTCCCACGCGGTGTGCTTGAACATAAATTTGACTATTGCGCTCGGTGCGAGGATGCGCAGCGCCCTGCCCTCCTCTTTCATGTACCCGTCAGAGACCTCCTGATGTTTCGGATAGCTCGTGACATCGAATAACAGACCCATTTCGACGAGCGCCATATCTTCAGCGAACATCTTGTCGACAAGCTCGCGGGCCTGACCATCGGCGTCAGTGCTCGCGTACGTCGCGAAGACTTTCTTTTTCGCACCATTCGAGATTCGCGTCAGGACTTCTAACTGATGGGTCGTGATCTCAATGATTTCAATCATGTATTCCTCGCACATGCTCAATAGGTTCGTCGGCATTCGTTGGCTTCTGCCACACTCGCTGGCGGTTCTTCTCCAACTTCGCGAACGCGGTGTCAAGTAACTGGTCGAGCGTCATTCCTGCACGTCGGGCCGCATCGAACGTCAGAAAGAGACAATCGGCAATCTCCTCGTGCAATTCTTCATAGCCCGACACCGCTGCTTCCAACACCTCACCCTGTGCTTCTCGTGCTTCTTTCTCCAAATGCTTGAGTGCGCCCAGCGGGCCGCGCTCTGTGTCGGTTCCGAAAACGGACTGTGACCATTCGGAATGCTCATTCCAAAACTCCTGTGCTTTGTTCATCGGTTATCCCTTTCTGGCAATGCGTTCGCCTATGAGGCGGCTTGCCTGTCCTGCTGTCAGGTCAGCTGGCATCTGCTTGTGCGGATAGAATCGCTTGAGCAGGCTCAACTGGCTCTTGGTCGCCTTCTTGCCGTGCCATGTCGCCTTGCGGCTGATGATGGTCAGGACATCCGGCACGCGTTTCCGAATCTGTTCGTCACAGACCTTGAACGCGTTCTCCATCTGATTGCCGACGCCGTGAAACTTCTTGTTGTCAATGAGCCCATCGACCTCCCACTGATCGAGCATGTTCTGGAAGATGCGCACGTACCCGCCCGCGCCCGCCCCCTTGTCCTTCGGGATGTTTAGACGGTACCCGCCCGCCGCGGCCCGGTACCATGTCAGATCGCTGTTCGCTTCAACCTCTTCAGGGAAGCGCACCTCAAAGAAATCGGCCTGCTCTATGAACTGCTTTATCTGGTCGAAGTCCTCCAGCTTCTTGAAGTCCAGACTCGGGTACTGCTCCTGCAATTCCTCAATCTTCTGAATCGCGCCTACGAGCGACTTACCCTTGAGATCGAGGCCGTTTGTCAGGCCCATCAGGGTAGGCAGCGTGACGAGCGTGTGCTTGACCGAATTGTCGACCACATCTATGACAATGCCATCCTGTTTGTAGCATGGCACAAAAAATCCATCACTGTAGTATTTGGGGTCTTTCAGATTACCGCATCCCTCTTCCAGACGAGTGACGCGGCCCACCATTTGTGTAAACAGTACACAGGATTGCGTAGGGCGGGCTAGGATGATACAACCAATCCGCCAGTCATCGTATCCCTCGACAAGCACGCCGCAATTGCACAGGACGGTGACATTACCTTCGCGGTGCATCTTCAACTTTTCGGCGCGGTCGGGGTCATCACCCCAAACAGCATAAGCCAGAATTCCATTCTTTGAGAACTCCTCAGCCAGAGCCTTCGCATGCTCTATACCAGCACAGAACGCGACGGTCGAGCGGCCCTTACCCAATTGCTGCCATGCTCTGACAATGCGACGGTTGCGTTCGGGCGTGTTGACGGCGGCGGCTAGCTGTTCCTGTACAAAATCGCCTTTAGATTTTTCCACCCCACTGAGGTCAACATCTGTTCTAACTCTGTAACCGCGAATGTCGACAAGCCAGCCGTCTTCAATGGCTTGGCGTATGGAGTAGACGTACGCGACTTTTTCATAAATCTCTGCGAGTGCTTTGCCGTCACTTCGTTGGGGGGTTGCCGTAACCCCAAGCAACAGTTTGTGTGTCCATTCAGGACGAATGACGAGGTCAATGACTCGTTTGTATGAGTCGGCGGGGCTGTGGTGGGCCTCGTCAATGACGAGCTTGTCAACTCGCTCCCAGTTATATGCGTCGACACGTTTGGTTCCTTTCCTTCCGAGTGTAGCCACGCTTGCCATAATTACGTCGGCAGTACTCGGGTCGGCCTTGTGCTCAGCCATTTCCTTGTCAACCTTGATGTCAGGATTGATCCGCTGCATTTTTTCGCGGCTCTGGTCGACCAACTCTTCGGTGTGCGCGAGTACAATCATCTGACCGGGCAGGCGCGACTTCAGCTTCTCATACAACTTCGAGAAGATCACAGTTTTCCCCGTACCAGTTGCCAAAGAGATCAACATACGCCTAGTACCTTTATCATATTCCGACAAAACGGTGGACTCGCACTCGTTTTGATACTCACGCTCTTGTATCATTGTGCGGCCTCCAATGCGTCAGCAATCTTTCTCAGCAGCGTGGGCGATTCTTTGGCATGTCCAATCAACAAATTGCATGCACCGTGAGAAAGCCCTCTCACTACATTTGCTTCATGATCGTGGTCAACATGTACGCCATATCTGTTTGTGGCAAGAGGGAAAGGATTGCCACACAACCAGCAACCCTGTCTATACAACTCTTCATACCGCTCTTTAGATAGCCCAAATCGTTTCTTTATAGACCGCCAATACCAAACATCAGGGTTGTCAGCATAAAGTTTCTTACGCCTTAGGCCCTCTACTTTGCCCCAGTACTCACGAGCGTTTTGGTTTTTATCTTTTTTATTTCTATACGGCATTACGCTCTCCTGATGGCTATGGTCGGTCCTGAATCACTTCGTCTTCGGTACAGGTATAAGTCGGTCCCACTTCGTTCCCCGCTCATGGGAGTAAGTGTATATGGTCTTTCCCACCTTTACTAATTCGCCGTTCTTCAAACCCAAATCTTGAAGCAGCATCTTGCCCTTCAGTTCTTTCATTGTTTCCTCCTCATGGGTTATGTTGTCTCTGCACACGTCCTCTGGCACATATATGTACACTACCAACTTGCCATCATGCACGTCCCTGTGACAATTCATGCACAATGTAGCGAGGTTCCGCAACTCGTCCAGTCCGCCTTGGCTCTTAAACGTGATGTGGTGCGGGTGCAGGTTGTTGCTGCAATGACAGTGTATACACCGCCATCCATCCCGCCTGAAGCATTCCAGTGCCAACCATTTAGGGACACTCAAAAGAACCCCCCATAATACTTGAACTCGCCGTCATAGTCAACGACGACTGTGTCTTGGTCGAAGACTTGTCGTGAAGCAATGACTCGTGCGACCGGTACGACGACGCGCTTCTCAATCTCGCGCTTCAGAAACCGCGCACCGTATTTCTTGTCAAAGCCGTCCAACAAAATCTGCTTCTCCGCGGATGGACTGATGTCAATGTGTACGACGGCCTTCGAGGTTTTTATAACCTGTTCCTGAAACTTGAGGACTTCGAGTTTCAGTATGTTTTTGATATCCTCGCGGGTCAGTGTATTGAATACAACAATCTCGTCCAGACGGTTCAAGAACTCTGGCATGAACTTCGCTCTGGCCGCGCTCCTTGAAATATCAGCAAGTTCTTTAGTCGAAAGGGCTTCACTGGCAGGTGAGGAAAAGCCCAGAGCGCCATCGCCGCCGTTCTGTTTCGCCATCTCTTTCGAGCCCACGTTGGAGGTCATGACAATGACGGTCGAAGTCAGATCGACGCGATCGTTGGTGCCAAGCGTCAGCACACCCCTGTCCAACACGCCCAACAGAAGGCTCCACAGGGCATCGCTGGCCTTCTCAATCTCGTCGAACAATATGACGGTAAATGGGAACTCCACTGTCTGGAGTGCAACAACTTTTGCGGCGGTGATGTACGGGCTGGTCTCTCTATGTCCGAGGTATCCGGGGGGAGAGCCAATAAGGCGGGCTATTTCGTGCGAGTGTTGAAACTCAGCACAGTCAATCTTCAGCATTTTGTCAGGACTGCCGAATAAGCCAGTGACAAACGCTTCGACGCTGGCAGTTTTGCCAGTGCCCGTCGGGCCAAGAAACAACAGGCTGGCGATGGGCTTGGTGCGGTCGTAAATGCCGCTATGGAATTTTTCGAGGACGTTGGTCAATGCCTCGGTTGCCTCTTGCTGGCCGAATATGTGATTGCTGAAGCGTGCTGTCAGATCAGCAGTACGTTGGCTCAGCTTCGTTATATCCAGAACTTTTTTGGTAGGCACTCATGCGACCTCAAATTGGATTTGCCCTAGCTGCCTAAGCAACTTCAATGGGTGCGGGCCACACCGGTGGTTCACGTACCACCAAACGCTTGCAAGACCTCTAGTGTTGCGGGTTGTTGTTCGGGTCGCTCATGAAGTCCGCACATATGACTTCGACCGCCCGACCATCTGATGCATCTTTTGCCTTACCATCGGCGTCCACGCCCGACGTACCGAGGTGCAGCTTCGCGACCTCAATCGCGGGCAGGACAACATTGTCGCGGGCCGCTTTCTTCATGGAGATGTTGAGCCACACCATGGCGTCATCCCCTGTCTTGCCCTGCAGTTTGTCGACCGCCTGTTGGACATCTTCGAGCGGCATATCCATTGCCAAGTTGGTGACCATCTCGTAGACGTAATCGGTCATCGGCAAATCATTGTACATCACCGGTTTGCCTTCTTCAGCCAAATCCAATTTCGAAATGACGCGCAACTTCGCAATGCCTAGCGGTTCGTACTGTTCTCGTGTCAGCCCCGCCGCCGTCATGTTCTCGACAATGCGTACGAGATAGTAGCTTTTGCTGACCTTGAGATCAAGCGACTTGGCGTATTGGCCGAATGTGTCGTGACCCCAAGCAACGTAGTACTGCTGTGATTTGACCTCGTGCAGACGTTCCGCGAGATCAAATGTGCTGGTGTTGACGCCTGCGATGAGATTGTTGATCTCATCGCGGACTTTCGCCGCCTGTCCAGCAACGGCCTCACCTACGACCGCTGTCAAGTTCGTCGGTTCCATCAGTCCTCCACAGTCGCAATTACTTCCTCGCCGCGCATGAACAGAAGAAACTCTGCGCCCCACGGGTATTCGGTTCCGGCGTACTTGCCGAAAATAATGTGGTCGCCCACTCCAAGACTGTCGACCTTCGGGCCAACTGCCAATATGACGCCCTCAGCGGGACGGTCAGCGGCAACGGCCTCGTCAGGGATGACTAGCCCGCCCGCGGAAAAGTTCTCAGGCGCACGGCGTTGGACGAGAATGTAATCGCCCTTCGGCGTGATGTGCTTTGCCGTGCGTGTCCGGTCAATCACGACCGGGGTTATGTCCATACGGGGTTCGTCGGACAGGTTCTTCAACTCAGCATCGCCCGTGTTGTTGTCACCGGCGGCGAACTGTGCGGACCTGTAGCCCGCTGCTAAAATATCCTTACGCATCATTCCTCCTTAGATCGACCAGAACGAGGCTGGTGTGTTGGGGTACTTGTCCACCAAGTTGACGGACACACAGACAATGCCTTCGGCGTTCTTACCAGCGGTCAGCATGACCTGTTTGCCAAGTGTTTCTGCGGTCGTAATGACGGAGACCAGCTCCACCAATTTGATGATCGCTTCGTTTGGCTTGCTATCCGGCCCCTTGACAATTGCAGGCGTTGTGCTGTGCGTGACAGTGCGTCGGCGTTTCAACTCCTGATAAAAATCCGACACGTCAGTACGCAGTCGGTCTAGCTCTCTCCGCACCTTTGTAACTCTGACTTTCTTCACTTCCTTTTTCATACTCCTCCTAGATTGTGTGGGCATCCACTAGGGTGTGCCCGCCTTTCATGAACGGCGCGTTCTTGACTTTCTTCCAGATGACTTGCTTGTAGTCCTTGCCGTCCAGCATTGCGAACAAGACACCAGAGAATTCGACATTCTCGGGCTTGGTGAAGTGGTAGGCGAACTCTTTGCGAATATCGCCAAGGTTTTTGTAAACAGGACTGTTTTGTACTGTCTCCAGCACCCCAGCATAAATGATTTTCGAATGGTTATCAATGCGCTCGTACTCGCCCTCAATGGTGCGCTTCCACTTAGTGACGAAGTGGCTGAACCAAGGCGTCGACGCATTGAAGTACTCGTCCAATTCGGTCGTCCACCCGTTCCGCAAGACTTCGAGGATGTGCTTCGGCGACACGCCCGTCACCAACCGATGCAGGCGCAGGTAGTCGGCGAACTTCAGCTTCAGGCGAAACGGCGGCTGTCCTGTTCGATACCACGTCAGGACATACCCCTCTTTGTTCTTGACCGACTCGTCGTACGTATTCTGGTGTGCCTCCTGCATCGTGATGTCATGCTGTCTGGCAACAGACACATTCACACATTCCGCCCACAATTTCAATTGTTCGGGTGGCATCTCCTCGCCTGTTTCGTTATCAATCAATGCGAGGAGTACCATTTCTTCGCGCGCGCCGTAATCTACGACAATGCGCAAACTTGAGCAGATGCCTTCGAACACAGGTGTCTTGCTGTCCGGTAGGTACATGTTCAACCACCCGTGGCCCTGAAGCCAGTTGGTCGCCCACTTCGCGTGCGGGCTGGTGAATGAGCCCTTCGACGCGACGTACCAGCGCCCGTCCCATTTATACCCAGTACACAGGAACCCGTCGACCTTCTCCCAGACCGTGGGCTCGTTGACCTTCCATCGATCAGACAATCCGAAAACCGTCCAGTCCGTGGGATCGGTTTCAGGCATATTCGCCGTGCCGTAATTGAAGAACTTCTCGAAGGGGCGGGCAATGATCTCGCCTGTCTCTTTGTGGACGATGATGCCGCGGCACCGCATGGTCACGTAATCCCACACCTGTTCGTGCACCGCCTCACGCCCGTAGGCGTAGATGTACAGGGGGAAGGTCGGATGCTCGTTGCGCATGACAAGTCGGGTGTTAATGTACTTCTCTTCGAACTCGGCCTGCGGCATCTTGATGTAATCGTAGAAGTTCATAATGAAACTTACAGCCCTTCCCCGAGCCCGCCGTTCTCCAATGTCGGCTCCTCAGCCGTGAACGCCTTAGCGACCTCGGCGGCGAACGTGCGCGAGCCATTCTCAATCAAAGCTTCGGCCCACTCGGTGTTGTGCCCTGAACGGTTCTTACGTCCAAAATTGCCCTGTTTGTGCATCTTGCCACCCAGCCACGCGAGTCGCGGCTGATTCGATACACGGTTAAACATGAAGTCAGGAAGCATCTCATTCCCTCCATTGTTAGAATACCAAATAGAATCAGGTTTGTCAACAACTAAATTGGAGGGTACGCGGGGATTCGAACCCCATTCAGCCAGATTCACAGCCCGGTGCCGGACCCACCCGGTGTCGCACCCCTAACCTTTACCCCAAAAGCCCTTGAATATCTTCAGCAGCGCGCATGTAGTAGTCGGCTGCTACGAAGATTGCCGCCCGCTTGTCGGCGTTCTCAACGGCCTTCTCGTATAGCTCTATGGACTTCTGGACATACTTTTCGTACACCCGACGTAACGGTGTCAGGATGTCGCCCTCATCGACCATCGTCACACTGCGGTCGACCTTGGCCCATTTGGTCATTTGTGCTTCAATTTGCTTTGCCATTGTGCATCTCCTCGTACTTAGCTCGGCAGGCAGCGCATTGCGTGCCATCCGGCAAACACTTGCTTAATCTCTGGCCTTTGTACCCGATAGACTTCGGGCACGCGATCTTGCATTGCTCAGCCTTCGCTGCGGCCTCGATCTCCGCGACCGCTGCCTTGCGCCCGTCCATGACACCATCAATGCGGCCTTGAATCGACTCGACCGACTTGACCAACTGCAGGGCGTTGTAGAAACCGCGCCAATCTTCTTCGAAGTCCTCGCGCTCTATGTGCCAAGGATCGACCTCAGCGTCTTCCTTCCCCAAGCGGATGACCCACACGTCGTCTATGTGCTGTAGGGTTTCCTCCTCAAAAGCGCGCCGATAACTCTGCACCTGCATAAGGTATTCTATCCGCAGATGGTTCGAGGTCTTGTAGTCAATGAGCGACAGCCGGTCCTTCCACACCCCATGGCAGCACTTCGGGTTCGAGCAGGAGTCTGTCAGCGCCAGCCCGTCCATCGTGCCCGCGTATCCAAATTCGAGCGACACAATTTTGCGCTCAGTCGCTTTGAAGCGAACGTTATGGTCCGCGATCCACGTCAGCCCTGCGACACAGCCATTGGCAGACCGCTCGTCTATCGGCATCTTCGCCAGCAGTTCATCGCCTCGCGCCGTGTCTTCGGCAATGACCGTCTTGGCATAGTCTTCAAGCCAGTTGTGGGTCGCCGTCCCGACCGCCCCCGCCTCTTCGAACTCGTCGCGGTCGGCCCGCTTCGCCGTCTCAATGATCTTAGCAAGTTCCGTCTCGAAGACTTGGATACAACCATCAGGTCCGAGGTGTTGTGTCCTGAGTATGGTCTCCAGCCGCAGGAAGCATCGCTTGACCGCCCAGCGCATGAGGACGGCGCTGTGGTCAATTATCTTGACCGTCCCTGTGACGCCGTACTGTTTCTTCCAGCTTCCGTCATCGACGCGGAAGTACGCCCAGTTGGGCTCATCGAACGCAAGACAGACGTTCGTAGCGCTTCCGCCGTAATGCGGAAAGTAATATCGGGGGAGGGCGGGATTGCGTCCGTTGTTATAAATTAGTGCCATCAAAACGTTCCTATCCAGTTTCCCTTTCGGTAAAATTTCTTGCCCAAATAGGCTTTGCGTTTTGCGCTTTTAATCTTGGCAACGGCTTTCCATTGCGCCTGTTCTTTTGCGCTCCCTATAAGATTGCCGTTCTCGTCTTTGGCATTAGCTTTCCATGAACTAACATAGATGGACTCTACAGGAATTGAACAACCTTTGGCCCATTTACAATACACATCTTTTTTGGGAGTATTCTTTCGCAGAAAACCTCCCTTACCCGTTCGCCCTCCGGTTAATCCTACTCCATCATGTCCCTTCGCACTTCCCGCCGACAGTCCGCTGTATGTCCAGTTAGCGGCCTGATAAAGTCCTCCTCCACGCACATTGCCATCAGGGTCGACTATGGTAACTACTTCCCGCAGGGGTCGGTTGTGTTTATCAAAACCGGGCAACACCCTTTCCCGCATCAACCCTTCACGCACAATGAAGGTTTCAAAACCGAACACTTCTACCCCGTACAAATCCTTCCAAACGAGCGAAACCGCCCGCTCCCACAGGGCCAAAACCTGACTTCCTAAATTATAGGAACGGTTAACCAGCCGAAAAACTGTGTTGTCCACAATTCCGTTAATGACTTTTTCCCGGTTCTCTGAGGTCATCTTAAAGAATATGTCCCGAGGAGCACAGGCGTACACCGCCCCGCCGCCGCTTATGATACCGGCAATTTCTCCGTTGTACCAAATAAGAAAATGAACCTGTTGTCCGTGATTGCCCTTTTTGACAACATAGTGCAGTGCCCGAATTTTCTGATAGCGGGGGTCGCCTGCACTGCAAAACTCTAGATACAGCTTCGGTTCTTGAATCATTTATCTCCTGAGAAAAGATGGAGCGGAGGGGTCGGTTTTGCACCGCCCAGCAACAGTGGTCCCGTCGCTGTGTCTAGTCATGTTTGGCCCTTGCGAGCCCCCTCCGCAAACCGCTGTTATTTAGACTGCTTTAATACTGCATTCTCAACGGCAGTCCGTAACTGCTTGTATACAGGCTTTACCCGCCCCAGAACTGTTAGACGTGGGACTTCTTTGAATGCCTCATTTAGGTCAGAAACCAGAGTGAAAGCTAACTTAGTAAAGAGGGGCTCGGGGTCGGTCAACCATTTCGCTACCCCAGCCTTTATAGTAGTAGCCCCGAGAAAAGCCCCAAGGAGAGGGAACGTCCAAGCATTGTTGGCCCGCACGGTAGTTTCCAAATGCGTATAGGGCAACATCCTCGAAGCAACGTCAGCATCCTCAAAGAGTTTTAGCTGGTGAAAACTACCTTTGAGGTTGTAGTCCTCCTTCACGTGTGAAAGTATGTACTCATACAAATGTACAATAGAGGGCAGCAGCGGCAGATACTTCTTGCACTCAGCATTTCCCGCCTCACTGAGAAAGTATTTCATACAACCGTTCTCACCCGCGTATGCAATCCAAGGACACGGAATTTCTTCCCCACCAGTCTCCATCCTGCGAGCGTACAATACCAACAGCTGAACTAGGAAGTTCGCTCTGTAATCGCCCACACTCCCTTGGTAGTATTCGACTTGAGGGAAATACTGCCCATCAATAACCGCCGTTGGGGAGGCGAGAGTAGCCTTTATTTCATCGAAATCCCTTTCATAGTTGGCGAGTGATGCGGGGGTCTGGGGGGCGGACGCATTAAGCCCTTGGGAAACGTCCAACACGTCCTCACGGTCACTGGTTTGTGAGCCACACATTACCGTAACGCGGACGTACGCGGGGCCGTTATCGTTTGGATAAATACCCTCCTTGATAGCTTCCGTAATAGTACCCACGGTGGTTAAGCCGTTTGTGACGCCTCGGATTTGCTGTTTATTGTTTTTGTCGGGGTAATATTCTTTCAAGAATTCTGGGTCGGAGTGTGTAATAGTAACAACTCCAATCCCACCGCGACACTCTCCTGTGGCGTTGTCAGCAATGACTGTTACGCCGCCGTTCTTTAGATGAAAGCGGCTAGGTTCCGTCCGAAGTTGCTCTTTCAACTTCGGTACCATACTAGAGTCTCGGGCCTCTTCGTCTTCAGGACAGCCTACGCGTGGGTTAGCCGCAGGTCCAGCGTTCAGCTTTGGCATTTCGCTGGCGGGGGCCAAGAAGGTTAAATCATACTGGTTAGGGTAAATGGGGTCATTCTTTTTGCTAACGTTCTTAACCCCGTTGAGTGTTATTACGAGTGGTTGTAGTTGTGACATATATCCTCTTTTCTCTGGCGATGCCAGTTTTCCAAATTAGGTCAGCGATGCCGACCTTTTTTCCTCATTGTTAGAATACCAAATAGAGTCGAGTTTGTCAAGCCCTTATTTTCAACTTTCCTTGTTCGTCTCCTCGCAACACCTGATAATCTCATACTGTCGCGCAGCTTCCACGGACGGGTCGACTGCTCTGAGTGTGGCGACACACCTGCTCACCTCAAGGATATTCTCGCATCTAATGCACGCACCTGTGCCGTCCCGCCGTTGGATGATAAAGTATGACATATTTAGTCTCCCTGTGCGCTTTCTTTGTTCGTCTCCTCGCAGCACCGGCACACCTCATAACCGCAGAGCTGGCACTTCGTGATGACCAGAAGCGTAATGCGGCATGTCAGCATGCTGACCTGTTTCTTTTTGACCTGTTTGAAGAGATCAGCAACCGCTCGGGAGATCGCGACCTTGTTAGAACTGCCTTCGCCCCTCGCGGTGCACCTGCCAAATTTGCCCTTCAACTCGGGCAGGGTCGCGTCAATGATTGCTCGTTTCATTTTCCCACCGCAATGGCGAGCTTTATGTGTGCCCCATACTCCTTAATCTGTTCAGGGGTATAGCCATTCTTTTTGCCAATGTCTTCGTATTGTTTTTCCCATTCGGCAAATGTCAGAGTTTTACAACCTATGGTCAAATGTCCATAAGAACTGTTGGTTATAGCATGTTTTGTGCCTTGAATACACAATGGTGAGGTTTCCCAAGCATTCCCATACACCTGAGCATTCCCAAACACCCGAGCATACCCATACACCTGAGCATTCCCATACACCTGAGCATCCCCAAACACCTGAGCATTCCCATACACCTGAGCATCCCCAGACACCCGAGCATTCCCATACACCCGAGCATACCCAGACACCCGAGCATTCCCATACACCTGAGCATCCCTAAACACCTGAGCATACCCATACACCTGAGCATCCCCAGACACCTGAGCACTCCCAAACACCTGAGCATTCCCAGACACCCGAGCATCCCCAGACACCTGAGCATTCACAGACACCCAAGCATCCCCAAACACCTGAGCATCCCCAGACACCAGAGCATCCCCAGACACCTGAGCATACCCATACACCTGAGCATCCCCATACACCCGAGCATTAGGGCCGACATAAACACTATCTGCTACAACCGCCGTGTTAGCAACCCAACCGCCGCCGTTTTTATGTTGATGTTGTTCTTCCGCTTTCAAAAATGTAATCATATTTTTGACCCCCGAATGCTTGCTTGGATGTCGGCAACAACTCTTGCCTCAACCTTCGCAGCATCAATCTCAAAAACTTTGACGTTGTGGACACAACTCTTCAACCCCAGCCCGCCCTTGGTCGTGGGCGCAGTGCACTTCGCGCACGGTGTCGCTGGGTACGCTGGCCCTAATAGCTTCAGCGTGTCCGCATGTACGGACTCGAAGGCAGTCATCGGGCACCTTTGTCCATTTCGTGCCAGCGCTGTGTCATGGTCAGCCACTTCTCTCGCGCCGAATCAAACCCCTTCATCCAGATGGACCTGTCTCGGTCGGTCTGCATGCGACAGGCGGTTTTCTCGAAGCCCGCCATGTACATAGCGGCCCCAAGTTTGAACACCTTGTCAGTGTCCGTAAGTGTCAGCGTGCGAGTCAAATTACCAAGGTTCTTGAGCGACATCACTCCTCCTCATTAAATGCATTTGAAACTAAATCCGCCAAGGATTTCCGTGCAGCAGCCTCCGCAGCAGCCTTCGCAGCAGCCCACGCAGCATTCGCCACAGCAACACACGTACCAGCTTGCTCAAGTTCTTTCAGTTTCGCCATTGTTTGCGCGGTGTAGTCGACCCTGTCCTTACGCTTCGACCTGCGCTTCTCTTTCGAGTGGTTCACTTTTCGTGCCATCAGTTTGTCCTCACTTGAGTCATTGTAGCAAATGGGGGAGGGCCTGTCAAGGACTTTCTATCGAGTACCGGCGGTACATCTAAAATTTCAAAGAGATATGTATCGGGCGTGACGCCGAGATTGCGAGCGACGGCGGTACACCAGATGCGCGAATTTCCAGCATATAATTTTGCCATCTGTTTTAGCGTCATGTTGACACTGTACCGCGACGAGCCTTCGGTGGTCTTCGTCAGTTGGTGGTTGAGTGCAGCCCAGCCAGCGGCGTCATTGCGGAAATGCACATGCCCGCCCTTGCACACGTCTGATTGGCCGGGATACTTCCAGCCGTTGACGACCTTGAGGTCGCCCGGATTGTGGCACCTGTTCGGAATCGTGCCTCGTGTGTAAAACCCTTCAGCCTTAGCAATGGCGGTCGCGAGTTGTGCGGTCGGGGGGAGCACGAGCCCGCCCGCCGTCGTGCACATCAGCAGCGAAACAAGTTTTGCCATCAGAAATTTCTTCATCTTATGCGCCTCCTCCTGCGCCCACCGCCGCCGCGAACGCCCGCGCAGACTCTTCCGCGGTTGCACGGCTATAGATCAGTGTGTTGTTGCCATTGACGTGTCCCATATAGCACTGCTCCTCCTGCACCGACATTCCGCCAAGGTATCCGAGGCGTCCCATCGTATGCTTGAGGGCGTGGTTGAAGATTCTGGGGGCGGGGATGCCAGCTTCGGCACCGTATCGCTTGATCTTCGTCCACGCCGTCTTGCGACACATCGGGAACAATCGGCCCTCAGGAATCTCAGCGCACAATCGCAACAGCGCTTCCTTTTCGTCGGGCAGTATTGGGTGCTCGACAGGACGCGAGCCCTTCAGCCTCGGGGCGACGAGGTAGTTGCCACCCACGACATTCTTGGCTGTCAGGCCCTCATGCCAGACCTTCGAACCGTCTTTCTGTTCAAGCCAGCCGCCTACTGCTTCAGTAATTCTCATGGCGTGGTTAAAGAGCATGCGGAATAACAGTTCATCTTTCCAAGAATGCTTGCCTGCGACTTCGAGCAACGACTTCAGTTCGAATTTGTCGAGTGCTTTCATATCAAAATCGTACCAAACGGTACGCCCCCTGTCAAGTGAATTCACAACTCATTTGCATTCAGTAGGTTAGGATCGTCGTCGGAGATGGTCAATCCCCAAAATGCTAACAGTTCCTCAGGGACATAATGGGTATAACGGTGCTCCTCGGCCCACGCGCGCAGCTCAGGCGAGTGCATTGCCGCCACCTCAGCCGTGTGCCATCCAAGTTCTTCTACCCTCTCCTCGAATTTTGTCATTGGTCTCCCCTCGCCTGTGCGACCAGTTGGTTTATGTACTGGGTATACTCTTCACGAAGGCGCGGGGTGCGTACCAGCGCCCTGCAATAATCGACCGCCTTCCAGACATCGCCGCCGAAGCGGCTGAGAATTTTTGCAATTGTAGGTGCCATTGTGTTTTCCTCCGATGGGGGGTTTACACCCCCTCACTTACTTCATGAAATCTTTCAAACTCTCGGCGCGTATCAAGCCAGCGCCATTAAAGAAGTAAACCTTCTTGCTCGCAGCGCCGACGACAATGTTTATCGCGCCCTCTGTCCCTGCGGCAAATGCAATGTCCTCAGCACTTGGAGGCTGTACGTAACTCTCGACGACATCTCCCTTCGGGTGAACATGCACAAACCCGTCAATCGTCGCAAACTTTTCATCGACACTCGGGTCCGCGGGTATGAAATACTCATAGCACTTTTTTCCGCATCGTGCACCCTGTATCGACATACTGACAATCACGTTGCCCGCAGTGTCTTTTCCCCACTTGAATCCTGACTCGTGATGCCCACCTTTCGGGTCATCGGCTGTTGATGAGTTGCTTTGTAGAAGCGCAAGGACAATCTTGTCTTTGACTTCGAGCGGCACTGTCTGCTGGGTCTGGCTCCAACACGAGGTCAGGCCCATAGCTATGAATACTGCGAAAGCGTGTACACGTTTCATAACCCCTCCTAAGGTATCCACAGCCCGTTGAGCGGGCGTGGAGCGTAAAGGTAAAGCAAAATTACAACGACGAGAACGAAGTACGCCGCGAAAAGGTCGTCATCATCCATTGACGACCTCTTCAAAGAATAGTCGGACGCGCACCTTCGAGAGAACCTTGTGATCCGTCAGCCGGAAAGTGCGTGTGGCAGGTGTTTCAAATGGCTGCTTGGAGTACGGCCCCCATAAGCCTTCGGCATAAACAGGCACCGCCCAAAACATTGGAATCCAGCTCATCCGCATGACGAACTTCTGTGTGCACCCGCACGCGGTCTTGAGATTTATCTGTACAATCAATTGGCCCTCCCACGGCTAAACAGCGCTCGAAAATAATCCTTGATGGACGCCCACGAATACTTGCTCGGCACCCGCAGTGGCAGCATGTCAGCAGGCTTCGGTCTCACGCCCGCCGCAATCAGTGTCATTTTAGAGTTGGGGTACATGTCGCGCACGCATGCTATAATGCTGTCATATTGTTCGTCAATCATTTTTCCTCCGTGATCTCTTCGTACAGATCGGGCCATCGCTGTCCTGCCTGTTCTTCGGGCGTACAGGGATGGTCCTTACGTTCGGCAATCAGGTCCGCATAGTGCGCGGCTTGATCTTTTTCTGGGTTCGACATCCACCGACTGAACGCGTCTGCCCAGCACTTCTCACACGCCATAAAATTATTCTCCTCAGAACAGGGTTGAACACTCCGATGGTTTCACAGCCGACCGCGGCCTGTCAAGTTTTTTCGCAATAAAACGTGACGGGTGGTACGCTCCTAAAATTTGTCCTCGCCCCAGTCCCATAT
>Ga0116107_1000741_pt1 | contig 23685 bp, 23 predicted proteins | sample June2015DPH_6_10_FD_88969 | JGI IMG/M metagenome (GOLD analysis project Ga0116107, IMG submission 88969) | Peatland microbial communities from SPRUCE experiment site at the Marcell Experimental Forest, Minnesota, USA - June2015DPH_6_100 | ecosystem: Environmental > Terrestrial > Soil > Wetlands... | reverse complement strand
GTACCCCGACACGTCGCCGGCCTGGGTCTCAATCACGGGAATCGCCGTGAGCGAGCCCCCGCCGAGGTCCTCGCGCATCTTCGCGGCGCGCTCCAGCAACCGGGAGTGCAGGTAGAAGACATCGCCCGGGTACGCCTAGCGGCCGGGAGGCCGGCGGAGCAGGAGCGAAATCTCGCGGTACGCCACGGCGTGCTTGGAGAGGTCGTCGTAGAAGACGACCGCGTGACCGCCGTTGTAGAGGTAGTACTCGCCCATCGCGCAGCCGGCGTATGGCGCCAGGTACTGCAGCGGAGCGGGTTCCGAAGCGGTGGCGGCGACCACGATGGTGTGGTCCAGCGCACCGTAATCCTCGAGGGTCTTGACGACCTGCGCGACGGTCGAGCGCTTCTGCCCGATCGCCACATAGATGCAGATCACGCCATTCCCCTTCTGGTTGATGATCGTGTCGGCGATGAGGGCGGTCTTGCCGGTCTGGCGGTCCGAGATGATCAGCTCGCGCTGGCCCCGCCCGATCGGGATCATGGAGTCGATGGCCTTGATGCCCGTCTGCATCGGTTCCTTCACCGGTTGGCGCCGCACGACACCAGGAGCGATGCGCTCCATCGGATAGCTGTCCGACGCAATGACGGGACCTTTGCCGTCGATCGGCTGACCCAAGGGGTTGACGACACGCCCAACCAGCCCGGGCCCGACCGGGAGCTGCAGGATCTTGCCGGTACGTTGGACCTCGTCGCCCTCGCGAATCGCTTCGGACTCGCCCATCAGCACGCAGCCGACGCCGTCCTCCTCGAGGTTGAGCGCGAGCCCGAAGACGTCGTGCGGGAACGCGACCATTTCGCCGGCCATGACGCGGTCGAGGCCGAACACCCTGGCGATGCCGTCGCCGACCGACACCACGGTGCCCACCTCGGCCATCTCCACGGAGGTCTCGAGCCCCTGGATCTGGCGCCGCAGGATGTCTGTTATCTCGCCCACCTTGATCTGCATGCTCATCCCCCTACTTGCTGCTTGGCCGCAGCCTCAGATGCGAAGCGGCGAACCTGCGCGAGCAGCGAGCCGTCGAACACCCGGCTGCCAACCCGCACGACAAACCCGGCCAGGAGCTCCGGCCGCACCCGCGCGTCGAGTTCCACGCGCGCCCCCAGGAGGGACGTGAGCGCCCCGGACAGGGCGTCCACCTGCTGCGCGGTGGGTTGGACGGGAACCTCCACTCGCCCCCGCACGATCCCTTCACGGCGGTCCACCAGCTCGCGAAACACGTCCACGACCTCACCGAGAAAACGCAGTCGGACGTGATGCGCGAGGGCCACCAGCAGGCGATGGGCTATGGGCCGCAGGGCCAGCGATTCGGCAATTGTATCCACGAGCCGACGCTTGGCGGCCGGCGGCACCGATGGAACCTCGAAGACGCGAACGAGCTTTGGCTCGGCCCCGAACAACTCTGCGACCGTCGCGAGCTGGCCTTCGATCTGGCGCAGAGCCGGCACGCCTTCCCTGGCCGTGACCTCCAGTAGGGCCACCGCATACGGGCGTGCCACCCGCCGGCTCACCGCACGCTCCCCGCCGGGTGTTCGCCCAGTCGTTCGAGCGTCGTCTTGAAAATCCGCTCACGGTCTTCGGCGGTCAGCTCGCGCCGCAGCAGCTCCATCGCCAGGTCGGCAGCGACCGACGCGGCCTCGGACGCGAGCTGCCGGCGCGCGTCTTGCACTCGGCGCGCGGCCTCCTGCTCGATCTGCGCCAGCAGTCGCGCGGCTTCGTTCTCGCCCTGACGTTCGAGCGCCTCCCGCTCGCGCTCGCCTTCACCTCTGAGGCGCTCCTGAAGGGCCGCGATCTCGGCCGCGAGCGCAGCGACTCGCTTTTCCATCTCGATCCGAAAGTGCTCGGCCTCGTCTCTCTGACGCTCGGCCTCCTGCATCTGCGCCGCGATCTGCGCGCTTCGTGACTGGAAGAATTTCGACAGCGGCCGCGCCAGCAAGAAGAAGAGAAGACCGAAGAAGACGACGAAATTGGCCAGCTTCCAGAACAGCGTCGGCAGGCCGAGGAACGCCCCGCCTCCCTCGTCCGCCGCCCACGCAGGGATCGCGACACACAGACCTGCGAGTGCGATCAGAGCCCGTCGCCTCACGCGACCCTCCGCCCGGCCAGCCGGCTCGCAAGCTCGCGGGCAAGCCCGCCTGCCTGCTCTCGGAGGGATGCCCGAGCTCCACGCGAGGCGTCGTCAAGCTCCGCGTCCAGCCGGGCCAGGCGTTGCTGGACCTGGCTGCGAGCCGCCTCGAGCCGCCCCCGGCGCCCGGCCTCTCCGGCTGCCCGCAGAGCCGCTCGGCCCTTCTGCCCCTCGGTGGCGGCGGCGGCCAGCTCACGCTCGCAGCGAGCAACCGTTTCGGCAAGGGCGGCGCGCGCGTGCTCGTGCCTTTCGCGCGCCGTCCTGATCCGCTCCTCGCGTTGGTTCAAGAGCCCGCCAAGGGGCTTCACAAGCTGAGTAGAAACGACAAGGTAGACCAGCCAGAAGCAGGCCATGACCAGGAGCAGAGAGAAGTTTGGCAGCGCAAGCACGCCGTCCTCCCGCCGATGGCAACTGATACGGAGGCGGAAAACCCCCAGCGGCGAACGAATACGTTAGCAAAGCCTCTGGTCCCGGTCAACGGTGAGACGATGAGTCTCAGGCCTGCGGCGGCCGGCGTCAGCGCGCGGATTTCTCGGTCAGCACGACCTGAGGGAAGCGCTCGCGGATCGCTCGGTAGAGCGCCTCGACTTGGGAGGCTGTCCCGTCCGAGGCGTCGACATCACGGAAGGTGAGATCGCCGCCGCCGGCCGAGCGCACCCTGAGTTCGACGAGGGGCGCGCCCTGACCTCGCTGCGTGGTGGCGAGCCAGACGGCCTTGAGAGAGCTCGTCGGGACCCGGCCAATCCGCGTGGGGTCTCTGGCATCGCTCCACTCGAGGTTCTCGGCGGTGAGAACGAGCCGACCGGCCTGCGCTTTGCGAAAAGCGCCGGTCATTTGCACCAGAGGCTCGAACACCAACGCAACGGCGGGTGTCGCCGTCGGCAGGGGTGTCGGCGCGGCCGCCGGTCTCGTGGTCGGAACCGCGGTCGGGATCGGGGACGGCGTCGGCGGGGCGCCTGTCTCAATCAGCGTCGCAATGACCGTCTCGGGGACGCTGTGCTCTTTCAAGAAGACGATGTCATTGGTGTTCGGCGCGTAGCGCTCGCCCGAGCGCCGGATCTGCTCGCACACGAGCGTATCCGAAAGACCTGCTTTCATGAGGCGGACCACGTCCTCCAGCCTTGCGTCGTCCGGTTTGAATGCGGTCGGCGTGGCTGTCGGCGAAGGTGGTGCGTGACGGGCGACCATCGCCGCGATCACCGCTTCCGGTACGCCGGCGGCGTGGAGCCTCTCGAGGTCTGCTGCGGCCAGAGCCGCCACCGACGAGGCTTCCTGCACAAGCCGGAGAATCCCCTCGACCGGGGCGCTGGCGCGGTGAGCGGCGATGACCTCGGGAACCGTCAGCTCTTCAGCCGAGACGGCGAGGGCGAAGGCGAGGGCCACGACGACCAGGATGTAACGCATCGCAACCTCCGGAGCAATTTGGCCGCCTTCAGTGTACCAAGGCCTGCAGGCCCAGTAAGACACGCCGCCGCGGGGCCGGGTAGCCACGGATCTCCTGATATCGGCGGTCCGCGAGGTTCTCGACCCGAACCCGCGCCAACAGCCCACGCCCGATCGGCGCTGTGGCGGTCGCGTTCGCGGTCACGAAACCGCCCTGCGGGACCGTCGCAAGGGTCACGGGGTCGAGATCCGTCCGGCTTCCGACCCAGACGACTGAGGCGGCACCATCGACCCCGCGCATGACGGGTCCCTCGAGGGTCAGCGAGCCTGACCACTCCGGGCGCCGCAGAAGCGGCTCGTCGTTCCCATCACGAGCCCGCAGCCACGTCACCGCTGCGGTCGCCCTCGCTTGACCGCCGACCATCGCGACCCACGAAGTTTCTACGCCGTTCTCGCGGGCGCGGTCGATGTTGGCGTACGTGTAGGTCGCGTAGTCGAAGTCGATGAGATCCCGTTGCCGGTTGGAGAACCCGACCAGCTGCAGCACCGAGCGCCCGCTCGCGAGCGGCACAACGAAGCCCGCTTCCATCGACTGGGAGTGCTCGGGCGAAAGTCCGGGGTTGCCCGAGTACGGGTAGTAGAGCTCGCCGAGCGAGGGCGCGCGAAAAGCCCGGCCGACCGAAAACCAGGCCCGCAGCGGTTGCCCGCTCCAACTCACCGTGGCGCGCGGCGAAAGCTCGCTGCCCCAGGGCGAGGATTCGTCCCACCGAACGCCGGCGAGCACCGCGAACTTGCCCGGGGGCGACCAGTTATCCTGCAGGAACAGGGACCGCGTTGTCCGGCCGGCTCCGTCGAGGCTGATGCCGTAGTTGGAGCGGTCGGTCACTCGGTCGCCCTGCCACTCGCCGCCGAGGACGAGGCTGTGCGCCGCCCACCGCTCGTGGAGCACGACGCGTGCGGCGTCGGAGTCGGCGGTCGTGTTCTCGCGCACGAACCCGGAGGGGTCGCCGGTATCGGAGTACCCGAGGTCCCGCTCGACCCTGGAAACCGTCACTTCGAGCTCGCCGCCAGGATCGAGCCGCCAGTGGAACGGCACGGCGACGATCGTCTCATCGCCGTCCGTGAACCGGTGGGGCGTCAGGAGCGCGCCCGAGAAAGGGATCTCGGTAAATTCCGAGCCGCGGTGAACGAGCAACCCGATGCGGCTACCGTCGTCCAGGGACAGAGTGAGGCTCGCCAGACCTACGCGCGAGGAGAAGTCGTCGTTTGCGAGCGGACCGCTCCCGTCCCGGCTCCCGCCTGCGACGACCGCCTCCCAGCGACCGGATGTCGCGGCGCCCTCGACCTCGGCGCGGCGCCAGCCGCTGCCGCCCCCTTCGATGAGCGCCGACGCGTGATCGGCGGCGGCGCCGCCCGGAAACAGTTGCACCACGCCGCCGATCGCGTCGCCACCGTACAGCGCGGAGTACGGACCACGCACGACCTCGACCCGATCGACACCGACCGCGAGCGGAAGGCTCCAATCGTACCCTCCGAAAAACGGCGAGTTCAGCTTCACGCCATCCCACATCACCAGCGTCTGGGTCGACGCGGTCCCCCGCGTGAACAGCGACGTGACGCCGTTGTCCAACCCGGATGTGAGGACCGTCATGCCAGGGACCCAGCGCAGCGCATCCGCGAGCGAGGCGACTCCCGTTGCCCGGAGCTCGGACCCCAGGATGACCGTGGTGGCCGCAGCGACTTGATCCGGAGATTGGGCCTCGCCGGTCGCCGTGACCACCACCTGGTCCTGGAAGACGGGGGGCTGTTGTGCGGCGGCGAGGGCGGAAAAAAGAGGGAAGATGGTCAGGAAACGCCAAGGTCGAGCAGCCATGGAACCCTCCCGTTCCTTTGCGGAGTGGCAGGTTTCCTGGCTCCCGGATCAACCGGTATCGCCCGCCTTCCCAGGCGGCGAGTCCCGCAGGACCCGCACCCCCAGTGGCACGCATGGGCGACCCGTCCCCGGTCACAGTGGCGGGGGCCGCGCCGGATTCACACCGGCTTCCCTCGACACCACCCCGGTGAAGCGTCGCCCGCACCGTAGCGCCCTGCCGATCCGAATACAAGGGGATCGTGGAGTCGGGCGCCGGAGTGCCGGCGCGGCGCCGTCCGGACGCTCCTTGGCGCACTCGCGGCCCCCCGCCGGTACCCCGAGGGAAAAGCGGAGCGCGCCAGGGTTTCCCTGGCGCGCTCGGAATGACTTCGTGCGGTGCGAGAAGGCTACTGCACGATCGCCTGTACGGGGATCGCGATGGACTTGCGCAGCGGGTCGTTGGTCGTGATCGTCACGGTCGCTTTCTGCGTCCCCTTCGGCACTCCGGCCTTCATGCTCACCGCCACCTGGAAGCGTTGCCCCGCCTGGAGCGGCGTGACATCGGTGGTGAAGTTCGGGTTGTCGGACTTGACGTCGGTCAGCTGCAGTTCGGTACCCTGGCGATTGTTGATGATCAGCACGTTGCGGCCGACAAGCGCCCCGCCGTCCACGGTCCCGAAATTGACCTCACCCGGGATCACCTGAACCACGGGCCGGACAGCACCGGTCACGTTGATCGTGACCTCGGGCGCTTTCGGGGCCGTGGTCTTGATGAGGATCTTGTGGTTGAGCATGCCCTCCGGGGCGTTCGCCGGGACGCTGACGGTAACTTCCCACTGAGAGCCCTTGTGATCGGGTTTGCGTTCCTTCTCGGGCAGCTCACGGTAGGCCAACTGGTAGGGGCCGCCGCTCGCCGTCACGCTCTCGACCTTGAAGTCGGAGCCGTCCGCCGATACGAGGGTGACCTTCTCGACAGCCGACTCGCCCTGAAGCACGCTGCGGAAGATGATCAGCGGCCGGGGCAGCACCTCGACGAACGAGCGCACGTCGGCTTTGATCACAAGGTTCACCTGGGGGGTCGCAGGGTCGTTGCAGAAGACGAGGACCGCCTTCGAAATGGGCCCGCTGAAACCGGTCGTGTCCACCTCGGCCACGACCTTTCCGGTACCGCCCGCAGCTATTGTCTGATCGAAGCTCGCCACGGTGCACCCGCACGTGGGCCGGACCTGAGAGATCTCGAGCGACGCCTTACCGGTGTTGCGCACCTCGAACGTTGCGTGGATCTTGTCGCCCTTGGGCACGGTGCCGAAATCCTTGATCTTCTCGGCGATCTCGATTACCGGCTTTGGACCCTCGGGCACCTTGGCACCCGGCTGCTTTGTGACCACCGGGGCCTGTGCCGGTGGATTCTGGATCGGTTGCGCCGGCTGCTGCGCCCACGCCGCCGCCGTCACCAGAACCGCCGCAATTGCGCTCAGGATGTAACGCTTCATGCGAGGACCTCCTCCCGTTTTCGTCAGCTTCCGGCTCCGCCGGAGGGTGGTAGAGTACACCTCCGCGCACGAGCGCGCCACCACCTATGCAGAAACCTTGCCACTTCTACCTGCTGCCCATCGGTGGGACGGCCACTGCCGCATTGGCGGGGCTGCTGCACGAAGCCGGCGAAAGGGTTTCCGGAGTGGATTCGGTGCTTTACCCTCCGACCTCCGAGCTCCTCGCCGAGATCGGCATCCCGGTCCGCCTGGGCTTCGATCCCAAACTCATCCCCGGCGATCTCGACGAGGTCATCATCGGCAACGCGATCCCGCGCTCGAACCCGGAGGTCGGGTCCGTGCTCGAGCGTGGTCTGCCGTACACCTCGCAAGCGGCAGCGTTCGGTGAGCGTTTCTGCCGGCCGGCGCGCGCTATTGTCGTGGCGGGAACCCACGGGAAGACCACCACCTCCGCGCTGACCACGCACATCCTGACCGCCGGTGGTCTCGACCCGACAGCTCTCATCGGCGGGGTCCCGTGCGGCGGAAAACCGTGGCGGCTCGGCCACGGCGGGTGGACCGTGGTCGAGGGCGACGAGTACAACACCGCCTTCTTCGACAAGGGACCCAAGTTTCTCCACTACCATCCGCACCTTTTCGTGGTCGGCAACGTGGAATTCGACCACGGCGATATCTACCCCGACCTCGATGCCATCCTGGCAGCGTTTCGTGCCGGAACGGCGCAGGTCGGAACCACGGGAAACGTCGTCGCGAACCTCGGCGACGACGGCGCCCGCGCGGTGGCCGCAGGCCATCCGCACGTGGTCTGGTACGGTTTGGAGAGCACGGCGGCCTTGTCCTGCTCTGCCCACGGCCACGCTTTCGGCCGGCTTCACGCGACGTTGCGATGGGAAGGGCGGGAGTTCGACGTCGAGACTCCCCTTGTTGGCCGACACAACCTCGACAACCTCATGGCCGCGACGGCCTGCGCCCTGCTCGCTGGACTTGCCCCGGAGACGGCCGCGGCCGCGGCGGCGACCTTCCCGGGCGTGCGCCGGCGACTGGAGGTGGCGGGCGAGGCGGCAGGGGTCACGGTGGTCGACGATTTCGCCCACCACCCGACTGCCGTGGCGTTGACCCTCAAGGGCGCGCGCCACCGTTTTCCCGGGCGTCGCATCGTGGTGGCGTTCGAGCCGCGCTCCCTCACCGCCGGTCGGAGCCTCTTCGCCGCAGCGTACGAGGATGCACTCGCCAACGCCGATGTGGCCGTGATCGCACCCGTCTTCCACCGCGCCCGCCTCGGAGAGAACGTCCTCGACCGGGAAGCCCTGGTCGCTCGGCTGCGGGCCCGCGGCATCGAGGCTGAGGCACCCGCGGAGGGAACCGGCCTGACGCCCTTCATCCGCTCTCGCCTCCGCGGCGGGGACGTCGTGCTGTGCATGTCGTCCGGCGACTTCGGAGGTCTGCCTCGACAGCTGGTCACGCTCCTGAAGGAGGGGCCGTGAAAGATCTCCTCGCGCGCGCTCTGGCCACCGTCGGGGGTCTCGGAGACCTGCTCCCCGCCCCCGGCACGACTGTCGGCTCGCTCGCAGGGGCCGTGCTCTACTGGGCCGCCTCCGCTCTCTGGCCCGATGCCGTCACCCAGGTCGCTCTGGTCGGCCTAGTGGTGCTGCTGCCGCTCTCGGTCTGGGCGTGCGGTGCGGAGGCGAAACGTCGGGGCATCGTCGATCCCCACCCTGTAGTATTGGACGAGGTCGCCGGTCAGTGGCTGGCGCTGGCGCTCGTGGCGATCGTCCAACATCACCCACCGGGGCTCCGAGAGTTGATCGCCTCCTTTTTCCTATTCCGAATCTTCGACGTGCTCAAACCCTGGCCGATCCGACGCCTTGAAGAGCTGCCCGGAGGTTGGGGGATCGTGGCGGACGATCTCGCGGCAGGCGCCGCGGCCGGTGCGCTGACCCTGGCGCTGTTCGCGCTCCTCGCGTTCTTCTAGGAGCTTCCCGCCTGGATCGGGGCGCGGCGGTGCTCGACCAGCAAGAGCGTGAGATCGTCGGTGAGCGGCTGCCCACCGAGGTGGCGATCCAGGGCCGTGAGCACCGCGGAGATCAACGTCGCGGCCGGGGCTTCCCCGTGAGTCCGCAGCACCTCTCGCAGCGTTTCGTAGCCGAACGGCTCACCCTCGGCGTCACGCGCTTCCACCAACCCGTCCGAGTACAGGAGCAGGCGACTGCCGGGCCCGAACCCTCGGGAACGACTGGGAGGCGGCTCCGGCCACCGGTGGCCCAGCGGCAGCGACGAAAGGAGGAGTTCCTCAACCTCGCCCCCGGCCGCCAGCAGCATCCCCGGCGGGTGGCCGGCGCTGGTGATCTCGACCTCAGCACGGGAGGCATCTACCTCAGCGAGAGAGAGCGAAACCATCCTGTGCCTGACCGGCTGACCAAGGAGCAGCCGGTTCAGCCGTTCCAGCAATGCCCGACCGGAGTGACCTTCCTGGACAAGGGTGGCTACCGCGGCCTTGACCATGGCCATGAGGAGACCGGTGTGGAGCCCGTGCCCGGCAACATCTCCGACGGCCACCACGAGTCGCCCGGAGGCGAGCGGGAAGAGATCGAAGTAGTCGCCGCCGACCTCCGTGGCCGGGCGAAAGTGCGCCCACACCGAGAGTGGTCCGGCGGACAGCTCCGAGGGCGGCAGCAGGCTTTCCTGGATCTCGCGGGCCAGCTCCATCTCCCGCGCCATGCGTTCCTTCTCGGCCACCTGGACCAACATGGTCTTGACCGACTCCGTCATCGCGTTGAAGGACACCGCCAGCTCGCCCAGCTGGTCGCGCTTCTTCACCGGGATGCGGTGGTCGAGGTCGCCCCGCGCTACCGTGCGGGCTCCGCGCGTGAGGCGCGCGGTTGCGCGAGTTACCGCCAGGATTATCAGCGCCGCGAAGCCGACTGCCACGAGGTAGATGGACCCGAACACGATGCCCAACACGCGGAAAAACGTCGTGGCCTCGGCCCCGAGGCTCTTCGGCGAACCAAAGAAGTCGTCAAAGGCCCCGGCCACCCGGACTTTAATCAGGACGACGAGGTGACGCCCCGAGTCCACGGTCCCGTCCTGCCAGCGATATGGGGTCTCCGCAAACCACAGCCAGAGGAACTGCATCCTCTGCCATCGGGTGGTCCCTTCCGCCGTGCGGGTGATCCATTCGGGCTCCACTTTATCCTTGGGCACGACCTGGCCGCCGACCCGCAGCGCCGTCGAGCCAGCCGGCGTGTCCTTCTGGATTGAGATTTCGACATCTTCGCCCTTCGAACCGCCGGCGATCGATGTGCTCGACGCCCACCGGACGTCAAACCATGCCCCTTTTCCGAAAGCCTCTGCGGTTGCGAGGTTCATGGGCAGAAGCAACGCGACAAGACGATCGCTCTGGCGCCTTATGACCGCGTCGTACACCGCGTCACCTGCGACCACGAACCCTTGCCAGCTCCCCTCCGGCGCCCAGTGCGGCACCGGGAGAGGCTGGGCACCGCCGCTACGCCACTCCCTCCGTCCGTCGGCCACCACCCACTCGGGGGCGAGCGTCTGCCCCGCGTGCGCTGAGCTCAACTCGGCAACGGCGGCGTCGGGCCCTTCGCTGATGAGCACGCGCAGTGCGTCGGCCGCCGCACCCGCGAATCCCTCGGTCAGGAGGGTCAGCCGGTGGCGGACGCTCACCGTGCCGTACTGCCCGACCAGGAGGTACCCAACCAGAAACACCAGGCAGGCGAAGAGTGCGAACGGGGTAAGGCCGATCAGGAGGTAAGAGATGAACAGCCGCACCCCCACCCGGTAGGTGAGCTTTCTCCACACCCACCGCACCCCCCAAGACGCGAGCGGCACGGCCGCCAAGACGGCGAGCACTCGCACGAGTTGTCCCGCTTCCGAGTGCGGCGCGGCGAGGCTCAAGACGAGCGCGGCGGCCGCAAGAGCGCTGAACACCAGCAGGTAGCTGGTGCGTACCCGATGTCGTTCGAATGCCGGCCGGATCACGGCGCGGAGATTTGCCATTCCTTCGTATGCTACGCGAACAACTTTGCCATTCCTTCGTATGCTACGCGAACAACAAAGAAAAGGTTGTGGACACGAAGCGAGTTTCGGCCGTGCCGCCTGCGCGCGGTCGGTCAGCGGACGAGCTTGCGTCGATTCCTCACGTAGTCCGCCAGCATGAACTCGCCGAGGCTGTCGGGGCTGGCGAAGTAGGCGCGGCCTCGGTTGGTCTGCGTGAGCTTCTCGACGAAATCCACCAGCCCCGGGTCGGTCGCGATCATGAACGTCGTGATCACGACCTGCTGCCGGCGGCACTGGTCCGCCTCCTCGAGCGTGCGGTTGATGATCTTCATGTCGAGGCCGTATGGGTTCTTATAGACGCGGCGCCCCTCAGTGATCGCCGAAGGCTTCCCGTCCGTGATGAGGAAGATCTGTTTGTTGGGGTGCCTGCGGCTCGCAAGCATACTGCGCGCCACGTGGAGCGCCTCACAGGTGTTCGTGTGGAAGGGACCCGCCCGGATCGCGGCGATCTTCCCGATCTCGATTCGCTGGGCATGGTCTCCGAAGACGAGCACGCTCAGATAGTCCTTCGGGTACTTGGAGGTGATGAGCTCCGCCAGTGCGAGCGCCACGGTCTTGGCAGGCGTGATCCGGTCCTCGCCGTAGAGGACCATCGAGTGCGAGATGTCGATCGCGAGGACCGTCGCGCACGACGTGAGGTGTTCGGTCTCGCTCACCTCGAGGTCGTCCTCGGTCACATCCAGCTCGCCCTGCGTACGCCGCAGGGCGTTCTGAGTCGAGCGAATCGCGTCGATGGCGTGCAGTTCGTCGCCGAACGAGTACCGCCTCGTTTCCGGAAGCCGCTCCATGCCATCCCCCGCGCCATGAACCGGATGGTAGCCGGGACCCGCCTTCTTCAGGCCGGCGAACACCTCCTCCAACGCGCTCCGACGCAGCTCCCGTGCCCCCGCGCTCGTCAACACCGCCGCTCCCTGCCGGTCCCGGCCGAGGATCCCTTCCTCCTCGAGTTGTTTGAAGAAGGCGCCGAGGTCCGCGCCCTCATCGATGTAGCCGCGCTCCTGGAGCTCGCGCATCCACTTGCGGGCGCGCTCGGGGTCGCCGCCGCCCGCGAGCAGTAGCTGGTTGAACAGTCGCAGCAGGTCGAGGCCTGCCAACAGCCTTCCGACCAACTCGGGATCGAGGTGAAGGTACCGATGCCTCATGGCGACGAAGCCGACAGGCAACAGCACTGCCGCACGCCGGTGAAACCGTGGGCTGTGAGCTGTAGGCTGTGAGCTCTCAATTGGCATCGGAGTGACTCTCGCCGCGCCCCGCCCGCCGCATGAGCTGGAACTTCACCATTTCCCTGTAGCTCACGGTGCTGTCGAGATCTTCGCGGGCGAGCTTGAGATACTGATGGAGACCTTCGAGAACCATCTCGGCTGCGAAGGCGCGCTCCTGCGGCGTCTCGCCGATCCCCTCCACGAGCCTCGCCAGGCCCGGAACGCGCTTGAGCTCCGCTTCGTACTCCGGGAACACCTGCTCGTCGGAGAGGGTGACGGTGCCGCCGCCGGCGAACCACGCGACGATCGGTGCGTACGGCCCGCTGTCCTCGGGCGTGCCGACCTCGCGCCCGATCGCGGGAAAGCTCGCCAGGAAGCGCTTCTTGACCGCCACGCCGATCAGCGTGCGCGCGACGACCTCGGGACCCTTTTGCTCGCCCTCGTACACCATCTCGACCTTGCCGGTGATCGCCGGCAGCAGCGTGTGCACGTCGACAAGCCGCGGATACACGGGGACCTCGCCCGTAGCCAGCGACCGGCGCTCGAGGTTCGACACGAGGAGCTCCATGGCGGCGATCGGAACCCGGGCGCTCACCCCCGAGCTCTGGTCCACGAGGTCCGACTCGCGCGCCGCAAATGCGATCTCCTCGATGAGCAGATCTACGGCCTCGGGCACCACGACCCGCGGCCCGGCCCGCTCGCGCCATGCCTCCTGTCGGGTGATCGTGACGGCGGTCGCAGCGTCTTTCGGGTAGTGCGTGAGGATCTGCGAGGAGATTCGATCTTTGAGCGGCGTGATGATGGTGCCGCGGTTCGTGTAGTCCTCCGGGTTCGCCGAGAACACCATCAGGATGTCGAGAGGAATCCGAACGGGAAAACCTCTGATCTGGATGTCCCTCTCTTCGAGGATGTTGAGCAGCCCGACCTGGATCCGGGGCGCGAGGTCCGGGAGCTCGTTGATGGCGAAGATCCCGCGGTTCGTGCGGGGCACGATGCCGAAGTGGATCACTTCGGGGTCGGCGTACGTGAGACGGCGCGTGGCGGCCTTGATCGGATCCACGTCGCCGATCAGGTCGGCGATCGTCGCGTCCGGGGTGGCCAACTTCTCGTTGTACCTCGCCTCCCTCGGCAGCCACTCGATCGGGGTATCGTCACCTGCCTCTTCGACGAGTCTCTGCGCGGCCGCCGAGGTCGGGTGAAACGGGTCGTCGTTGAGCTCGCTCCCGGCCACCACGGGGATTTCGTCGTCGAGCAACGTGACGAGAGCACGGAGGATGCGGGTCTTGGCCTGGCCGCGCAGGCCGAGGAGGATGAGGTCGTGATGGGCGAGCAGGGCGTTGACGATCCCCGGCACCACCGTTCGCTCGTAGCCCACGACGCCATCGAACAGCGAGGCTCCATCGCGAAGGCGGACCATGAGGTTCTCGCGGACCTCCTGCTTGACCGGACGGGAGCGGTAACCGGCCGCCTTGAGAGCGCCGAGCGTCGCGGCACGGCCGGCGGTCATGGCCGACCCCCACAGCTTTGTCCCGCGATGCCGATGTGACCAAAACGCACCATTTCCGCTGAGGACGAGGGATGTGTGTTCATCGCCCGGTACAACGACGCGAATCTCATTTTGCTTCCAGTCAGTGGACTCCCGGCGCGCGCGGTGTTACTCTCGACTTCGCAAGGGAGTCGCGGTATCTACGCTGCGGTTGCGCATCGCGCAACCCGGAGGGGCGCCCATCGTTGCCCGGGTACCCTCAGAAAGAGAGGATCACGATGATCGGCAAGGCAATCGAGAAGGCCATCAACGAACAGATCAACGCGGAGTTGTACTCGTTCTACCTGTACCTCGCGATGTCGGCTCACTTCGACGAGAGCGGTTTCCCGGGATTCGCCAAGTGGATGAGGGCGCAAGCGCAGGAAGAGATGTCCCACGCGCTGAAGCTCTTCGGCTTCGTCCACGAGCGCGGCGGGGCCGTGACCCTCACCGCCATCGATCAGCCAAAGGGCGAGTGGCTGACGGCCCTGGCAGCGTTCACGGCGGCATACGCCCACGAGCAGCACATCACCAAGCGGATCAACACGCTGATGGACAAGGCGATCGCCGCCAAGGACCACGCTACTTCCAACTTCCTGCAGTGGTTCGTGAAGGAGCAGGTCGAGGAAGAGGCCTCGCTCGATCCGATCGTCACGCGCCTGGAGGCCATCGGGGACCACGCCGGCGCTCTCTACTACCTCGACCACGAGTTGGGCAAGCGCGGCGCCTGACGCCGGTGGACAAACGATCCGGTCGGCCCGCATCCCTCTCGGAGGACGGGCGAAACGGGTTATCCGTGGCCGTGCCGGGAGCCCACGGACAATCACCGAACTCTGGTGCCTGGCGTAACCTCTTGGCGTAGCCCCACGTCTCTCGCATTGAGGGGCACGTGCAGGCTGAGCTTCGGCAACGTACGTATGGCTTCCCGGCGGGAGGCGAGTGGTCGGTGGACGATGACACGACGGACCACCTTGCGAGTGACCGACTTCTCGCCTCCCGCGTCGTCTCCGGCGACGACGAGGCCTTTGGGAACTTCGTGCGAGCCAACCAGCGACAGGTTGTCCGGATCGCAGGGCGTTTCTTCAGGCGTGCCGACCTCATCGAGGACATAGCCCAGGAGGTCTTCGTGAAAGCGTACGGCGCCATGGCAGGGTATCGAGGCGAGGTGCCGCTTGCCCACTGGCTGTCCCGGATCACGGTCAATGCTTGTTACGATCAACTGCGCCGCCAGCGCACACGGCCGGAGATCTCCTTCTCGCAACTTGGCTCCGATCCGCACGAGCACAACGGAACCGGTGCGTTGTTCGAGGGGCACGACGCGTCGGTCCACTGGCAACGCGAGGAAGCACGCCTGGACGCCGAGAAGATCCTCGCCAAAGTGTCGCCTGCCGACCGTCTCGTCCTCACGCTGATGATGCTGGAGGGGATGACGGTGGCCGAGGTGTCGGCGCTCACGGGGTGGTCCGTCGCCAACGTCAAGATCCGGGCGTTCCGCGCGCGCAACCGGGTTCGCAAGCTGATGGTCGGCAACGCGACGGGGCGGAGGTGATGAGAGGTATGCCAACAGTTCCAAGCGATCAGGTCACTGGGGAAACCCCGCGCCAGCGGGAAGAGAGCACCCTCAGGCAGCTTCTCGAAGCCGCCGCGGCGCGACCGGACGAGTTGCCGAGCCTCTCGCCGTTCTTCGCCGCCAGGGTGAGGGCCCTCGCCCGCGAACGAGGTGATCGCCGGTCCGTACAGCTCGTCGCGAGGGTGGCGTGGCACGCTCTGCCGGCACTCGCGGCGGTGGTCGTCGTTCTTTCGCTGTGGGCCGGCCTCGAGCTGGGACGCGACACCGAAGCTCAGGAAGACGTCGCGATGGTCGTGCTCCAGAGCCGCGACACCGGCGCCGATGCGCCTCTCACGGCGTTGCTGCTCGGCGGCGGGGGCGAAATATCGTCTCAAGGAGGTGCGCGGTGAGCCCCTGGCGAGCGCGTCTGGCTGTGCTGGCGGTATTCGTCGCCGGCTTCCTCTGCGGGGCGGTCACCCTGCACCTCACACGGTTTCGGGTCCAGAAGCACATCATGGACAGTCCGGCCGGCATGGCCGAGATCATCGTTCATCGCCTCGACCGAGAGCTCCACCTTACCGCCACCCAGCGGAAACAGATCGAAGCCTCGGCTGTCCGCGCCCGCGAGGAAGCGTCCAGAGTGATGCAGCCGTTGATGCCGCAGATGACCGCGGTTTTCGAACGTCTTCGAAACGAGACGCGTGCCGTGCTCGACGGAGACCAGTGTCGCCGGTTCGATCGCCTGGTCGAGTTGCGAAGACCGCCGTTCGGGAGGATGTGGGCGCCGCCACCGACAGGACCCGGAACATCACCGGCACAAAAACCAACGCCTGCTTTGTGACGTTCCCGGCGCAACCTCCGGTCACGCCGCGCTGGGTTGGACCGTGTGGACCGCGCCACAGTGCGGGCACGCGATCTCCCGGCCGAGGTAGGCCGGCGGCACCTTGAGCTTGGTGCCGCACGGGCACGCGAGGAACACGTACTGGTTGAGGCGCCAGAGCATGTCGGTGGTCTGCCGAACCCGCTCGAGACGAACGCTCGTGTCGGGTGCTGCCGGCGAGGAGGCGGGAGCGGGCTCGCCGCCTGCGAGCGCCGAGGCGGGGACCACGCCGCCGCTCCGCCCCGTCACGGCGCGGAACGCCTTGTCGTAGTTTCTGAATGCTGCGCCACCGCCCATTGAGCGCAGAATCCGGACACGCTCGGAAATCGGCGGGTGTGTGCTGGTGAGGTCGGCGAGCCCCCGGGCGGTGGCTCCCAGGGGGTTGACGATGTACATCGGTGCGGTGGCGCGCGTCGCCGACGCGAGCGTTGCGGTCGAGTGCGAGATCTTCTCGAGGGCGCTCGCCAGACCCTCGGGGTAGCGGGTGAACAGCGCCGAGGACGCGTCGGCGAGGTACTCGCGACGGCGCGAGAGGGCGAAGTAGATGAGCTGGGCGAGGATCGGCGCGAGGATCATGAGCACGAGCGCGACCACCACGATCACGATCTGTCCCCCGCCCTCCGACTTGGACGATGTGCGCCTCCGCCCGCCCCCGTAGAAGAAGACGCGGCCGCCGACGTCGGCCAACAGCACGATGGCGCCCATCATGATGCCCACCATCATCACGTACAGCACGTCGCGGTTCTTCACATGCCCGAGTTCGTGTGCGATCACCCCCTGCAGTTCATCGCGGTTCAGCGTTTCGAGCAGTCCGGCCGTGACCGCCACCACCGCGTGCTGCGGGTCGCGCCCGGTGGCGAAGGCGTTCGGCGCGGCGTCGTCCATCACGTAAATGTCGGGTACTTTGGGCAGCCCCGCCGCGATTGTCATCTCCTCGACCACGTTGCAGAGTTGGGGGTTGTCCTTCTTCTCGATCCGCCGCGCGCCGGAGAGGGTGAGGAAGATGGAGTCACCCTGAAAGTAGCTCACGAGCGTCAGCACGACCCAGACGACGAACGCAACGAACAGGCCGCCGACGCCAGCGCCCGGCGCGAGCGCTTCGCCGAACGCGTAGCCGACGACGAACAGCAGGGCCGCCATCAAGACCACGAGCGTGGCGGCGCGGCGCTGGTTGGCGCGGACGAGCTCCCACACGGTCTGCGAGCCCCGCTAAAACTTGACCTGCGGGACTTGTCGGTCTTCCGGCGCCTCGACCTGGAAGAACGTCTCCGGCTGGAAGTTGAACATGCCCGCGATGATGTTGGACGGGAACATCTGGATCTTGTTGTTGAGGCGCAGCACCGCGTCGTTGTAGTACTGGCGGGCGAAGCCGATCTTGTTCTCCGTCGAGGTGAGCTCCTCCTGCAGCGCGAGGAAGTTCTGGTTCGCCTTGAGGTCCGGGTACGCCTCCGCCACCGCAAACAGCGAGCGCAACGTCTGTGAGAGCACGTTCTCCACCTTGGCCCGCTCTTCCACGCTGCCGGTCAAATCGACCGCCTGCTGCCGCGCCTTGGTCACCGCCTCGAGCGTCCCGCGCTCGTGGCCCATGTACCCCTTCACGGTTTCCACGAGGTTCGGGATGAGGTCGTGCCGTCGCTTGAGCTGCACCTCGATCTGGCTCCACGAGTTCTTGACCTCGTTGCGCGAACCGACCAGCCCGTTGTATATCCCCATCATCCAGAAGACCACAACCACGATCAGGACCAGGAACACGAGACCCACGATCATCGCTCCACCTCCCCTGCGGGATCTCCGCCCGCTTTGGACGTCGGCGGCGGCGCCTCGACGCCGAACGTCTCTCCCATGAACCGGAGCGCCGCCTCGGGATGCGAACCCGGAGCGACAGCCATCTGCCCGATCAGAGAACCGAGTTCGCCGTGGTCGAACCACAACCCGTGGCTCGGGCAGCGGTCGAGCAGAATCCGGGGCGACTGCCCCAGGGTGACCTTTTCCATCGCCTTGTCGCAGCGCGGGCACTGCCGGGGCTTCTCCGGGGTGGCCGCTGCGGCGAGCGGACCGCCCTCCGCCACCGACAACGTTCGCCCCACCCTCTCCGCGAGCAGAGCCAGCTCGCCGGCATCGAACCAGAGGCCACGACACCGCAGGCAGGCGTCCAGCTCGATCCCTTCGCGCTCGGCGACGATGAGTGGCTCGCGGCAGACGGGGCAGTTCACGTTCGCTCCTTCACCCGGTGCCGCGCCCGCATGCGCTCGGGTCTTGTCGCCGGGATCGAGCGGATTATACCGCCCACGGCCGCTTCCTCACCCCAAGGGCGTGGTCGTCTCCTGGAACACCACGCCCCGCTTTGCGAGATCGGCCATGATGAAGTCGTAGCATCGCGGCTCCCGGCCGATGAACTCCGGCGGCGAAACACCCTTGCGCTCCCAGAGGCCCTGGGCCACCAAGCGCACGCCCGCCGTGCACGTGAACCCTGTCGTGCGGGCCATCGACGTGGTGCCCGTGCTCCGGTCGAAGCGATCGACCATCTCGAAGCCCCGGCGCAGCCGGCGACCCTCTTTCGAGCCTTCGACGATCACTCGCATCGCTGTGAGGTCTTCCTCGCCGGGACCGAACTGCCATGAAGGGAACAGGAGACGTGACGTGACGTCGAGCGGCTTCACGCGAACGCCTCCGACCTCGATCGGTTCGGTGCCGAAGAACCCGCTCGCGCGCAGAACCCGAATCTTCTCGATGTGCCCGGGGTAGCGCATCGTTTTCTCGATCATGAAGGGCACCTTGACGGTCACGAGGAGCGACCGAAGCCCATCGGTGTTGAACGCCTCAAGCGTTCCCACCTCGGGGAATTCGACCAGCTCCGCCTCGGAGAGCGCCGGCATCGTGACCATCTGGCCAGCCGCGACGTACCGCGCGGGGCGGGTGTACTCCTCGAGCACGTCGCTCGGCGAGAACGGCGCCTTGTACTCCCAAGGCCACGTGCGCACGGCGGGCAGGCCGCCAACGTAGCAGACGAAGCGGTCGACCTGGTCGAAGTGGGTCTCCATCCGCCCGAGGATCAGGTTGGAGCACCCGGGTGCGACCCCGCAATCCACCACGGCGCACACGCCGTGCCGCCGGGCCAGGGCGTCGAGGGAAAGAGCGTCTTCCGGGAAGAACGAGATGTCCACGACGCTCTTCCCGGCCTCGATCACCGCCTTCAGCGTCGCGAAACCCATGTGGCCCGGCACCGCGCCCACCACGAGGTCGTGCCCATCCACGACTCGTCGAATCGCTCCTGCGTCCGACAGGTCGGCGCGCACCGTCGTGATCCCCGGGACACCCTCGAGACGCCGCAGCGCTGTTGCCGAGACGTCCGCCACCGTGACCTGGAACTCGCTATCCCTGCCGAGATCCTTCGCCATCACGCCACCCACCAACCCGCCCCCGAGCACCGCAACTCTCATCTTTCGATCCCTCCCGACCCCGCGCGAAGTGTAGCGTGGAACAATCAACACCTTAGACCGGAGCGCGAAGGCAGTCTGGAGTGGTTTGGCCCCCTTTCTCAATGTCGGCCACGTCCTGCTCCTGTGGGTGCCCACGTGGGATGACGGTGCTACCATCCCGGCATGTCCAGAATGTTCGTCGTGGCGTGCATCTGCCTGACCGGTGTTTTCCAGTTGGCGGCTGCCGAAGAGCCTGAAACCCTTTCTGTCGCCGCCACACAACGGTTCGCCGACCTCGCTCTCGCCTGTGTCCACAAGGAGTACCCCAACAAGATCTCCCACGTCCTCGCGAGCGACGCCGACGTGAAGCCTCCACGCGAGCTCACCCCTGCGTTCTGCGGGTGCTTCGACTGGCACTCGGCGGTGCACGGCCACTGGCTGCTGGTGCGGCTGATGCGCACGTTCCCCGAGGCGCCGTTCGTGCCGAAGGCGCGGGTCGCGATCTCAGAGAGCCTGACGCCCGCCCACATCGCATCCGAGGTTCGTTACATGGAGACTCCCGGCCGGTCGGACTTCGAGCGCCCCTACGGGCTCGCCTGGCTGCTCCAGCTCGCCGCCGAACTCAGGGAGTGGGACGATCCCCAGGCACACGAGTGGGAGCAAGCTCTCCGGCCGCTCGAACGCGTGTCAGCGGCCCACATCAAGGCGTGGCTGCCCAAACTCTCGTACCCGATCCGGATAGGCGAACACAGCCAGACCGCCTTTGCCCTCGGCCTCATCCTCGATTGGGCGCGTGCGACCGGGGACGACGAAATGAGGGCGCTCATCGAGAAGCGCACCCGCGACTACTACCTCGCCGACCGCGATTGCCCGATGGCGTACGAGCCGTCCGGGCAGGATTTCCTGTCACCGTGCCTGGCCGAGGCCGATCTCGTGCGCCGCATTCTCTCGCCGACCGAGTTCGCGGCGTGGTTGGGGGCGTTCCTACCGCGGCTGCCGCTGGACGGCACGACGTCGTGGCTGCAGCCGGCGGTTGTGACCGACCCGGCCGACGGCAGGCTCGCTCACCTTGACGGCCTCAACCTCTCCCGTGCCTGGATGCTCGAGGGGATCGCTGCGGGTTTGCCGACCGCCGACCCGCGCGTCGCGACCTTGCGTGCCACGGCCGCCGCTCACCGCAACTCGGGACTCGCAGCGGTCACAGGCGCGCACTACGAGGGCGGGCACTGGCTTGGCAGCTTCGCCGTGTATCTGGTCACCGGCCGCGGACTTCCCAACAACATGGAAGACGGAAAACGGTAAAGGTCAAACGTAAGAGGTCAAAGGAAAGACACCACAGACCAGCGATCGTTGCAGGGTCTTGCCTTCCGTTTGACCCTTGACCTTTTCCGTTTCACCTTTCCCCGTCTTTCACTGCCAGCGGAAGAGCTTCAGGGCGAGCGCGAAGCTCGCCGCCCCCCATACCGCCATCACGGCAACAGCCGGCCAACTCGCCACGAGGGGTGCGCCGTTGTTGATCACCGCGCGCAGGGCATCGTTGAGGGCGGTCAGCGGCAGCGCACGGATGAAAGGGTGCGCCGCCGCGGGGAAGCGCTCGTAGGAGAAGAAGGTGCCCGACAGCAGCCACATCGGCAGCTGGACCAGATTCATCCAGCCCGACACCCCCTCGATCGTCCTGGGCCGCGCCGCCACGAGAAGGCCGACGCCCGCGAAGGTCAACGACCCCAGCAGCGAGACCATCGCGAGGTCGAGGATCGAACCCCGGACTGCGACGCCGAACAGCAGCCAGCCGAACCCCACCACGACCACCACCTCGAGAACGAGGCCGACGAGCCGCGAGAACATGAACGAGAGCAGGTAGTGGGACCGGCGCATCGGGGTGGCGGCGAACCGTTTGAGGAGCTTTCGCGTCCGGGCCTGCACCACCGCGAACCCGAGCCCCCACATTCCGCTTCCCATCAGGTTGAGGCCGACAAGCCCCGGGATCAGGAAATCGATGTATCGGTTACCCGGCTGGGCAAACCGCTCCTCTCGCGTTTCCAGGGGGTCGGGCCGCCCGAGGGCTCGCTGGAGGGCGTCGTCCGCCGCAAGGCGGGCGGCGCGTCCTTCGGCCCGGCTCGTGTCGTACCGGAACGTCACGGAAAAAGGCCGCCGATCTTGATCGCGCGATCCCTCTACGATCACGTCGATCTTCCCGGATCGCAGAGCCTGCGCGGCATCGGCAGAGGCCACGACCGACACCGCCAGGTCAGCCGAGCCGGAAAGCAGCGCTGTTAGGCGCTCGGCCGCAGGGTCCGTGCGCACGACCGCTGCGCGCAGCTTCTCCACCGGCTTGGTCCGGAACGCGATGCCGAGCGCGACCGCGAGGAGCACCGGGAAGATGAAGACCCAGAACACCGCCTCCGGCTCGCGGAGGAACTCCACCAACCGCGCGCGGGTGAGCTCCACGAGCGGGTGGGGACGCGGGAGGGGAGGCTCATTCATCGCGCAGCGCCCTGCCCGTCATGCTCACGAAGACGTCTTCCAGCGTGGCCTGGTGTGTGGCGAGGCTTTCGAGGGCGAGCCCCTGCCGTTCGATTTCGGCCAAGAGAGCCGGGAGCGCTTCTCCGATCCGGAGCACGCTCAGTTTCCAGCCGCCGTCGGTGCGCACGACGCCGCTCACTCCGACCAGGCCGGCCAAGACGTCGAGCGACAAGTCCGGGCGCACTCGGAACTCCACAATCTGCTCGACCCCGAGCGACGCCACCAGGGCTGCAGGCCGGTCGAGCGCCAGGATCCTCCCGTGGTCCATGATCGCCACGCGGTCACAGAGGCGTGCCGCCTCCTCCATGTAGTGGGTCGTCAGGAGGACCGTCCCGCCACGCGACCGGAATCGTTCCACCACCTCCCAGACCTTGAGGCGCGCCTGGGGGTCGAGCCCCGTCGTCGGCTCGTCCAGAAAGAGCAACTCGGGATCGCTGACCAGCGCGCACGCCAGAGCCAGCCTCTGCTTCTGGCCTCCCGACAGCTTGCCGACCCGCGCGTGCCTCTTCTCCTCGAGTTCGACCGATGCGATGATCTCGGCCAGCGGTCGGGACCGCGCGAAGAAGCTCGCGAAGAGCCTCAAGGTCTCCTCGACGGTCAGCTTTTCGCCAAGCTGCGTCTCCTGCAGCTGCACGCCCAGACGCTCACGCAGCGCGTGTTCCGACCCGCTTCCCCAATGGGTGCCGAGTACCTCCACGAGGCCCTCGTCGGGCCGGGTCAAACCTTCGAGGATCTCCACCGTGGTGGTCTTCCCGGCGCCGTTGGGCCCGAGCAGACCGAAGCACTCCCCCCGACGGACGGCGAGATCTACTCCTGCCACAGCCACTACGTCCTCGTACCGCTTGACGAGACCGACGCAACGGGCGGCCACCCCGCTCGTCGACGAGGGGTCGGGGAGGGGATTCGCAGCAGCCATGGGACGAAGCGCCATTCCTGTTTCCTCTCGGCAGCGTGTGCGCACCCGCCGCAACGGCGCACCGTCGGGCCAAGTACCTGGTGTCAGGATACCGGAGGTTGACCAATCAACACAGGCGGCTCTCCGACCCGGTCGGCGAAACTCGATTTGCAACAAGGGTGATCGCTCTTCGGCGGGTGCGCCTTGGTCACCGGCAACACCACCGGCGGCCCCACCTACGTCCCGGCGATCGTTCTCCCGTGAAGCAGCCGCTGCCGCGGATGAACCGATGTACGGGCGACCAGTCAGCCTGAGAGGGCTCAGCTGGAAGCTGGAGGAACCGTCAAGATGCCGAGCCGGTCGACGAACTTCGGGTTGACCGCTCGCGCCTCCGCGAGGACGGTGGCCGCTTCGTCCTTCGCCCCCGACGCCTGCAGGGCCCGCGCCAGGACGACACGATTGATGATCTTCAGCAGCCCCAGGGGGAGGCCGCGGTACGACATCGACTGGTCCGCGAAGCGGAAGCGCTCGGCGGCCTTCGCGGGCTCGCCGCCGACGAGCAATCGCGCGCCCTCGATGTGCGCGACGAACGCCTCTATATAGCGCCTTCCGGGTTCGCTCGGCGACATTTTCGCAAGGCGTTCGTGCGCGTTCTTCTCGAAGGCGTCCGCCTCGGCGCGCCGGCCCGTCCTGAGCGCGACCCAGATCTGAAGCGGATCGTCT
>Ga0116107_1000724_pt1 | contig 23920 bp, 38 predicted proteins | sample June2015DPH_6_10_FD_88969 | JGI IMG/M metagenome (GOLD analysis project Ga0116107, IMG submission 88969) | Peatland microbial communities from SPRUCE experiment site at the Marcell Experimental Forest, Minnesota, USA - June2015DPH_6_100 | ecosystem: Environmental > Terrestrial > Soil > Wetlands... | reverse complement strand
TTGATTTCTAATATATCATTCTAACGTTGTCTCCAATTACTATTTGATTTCTAATATATCATTCTAACGTTGTCTCCAATTACTATTTGATTTCTAATATATCATTCTAACGTTGTCTCCAATATTTATACTGTACTTATCAGTATATGACCCATTTACTTCAATAACAAATTTTGAGTATAACTCAGGTCCGAAAGGTTGACAATATCCATTGCAAGGCATTATATTCTTATCAATGTGAATTATCGTCCCTTTACTATCTAGCCATATCACATCAAGAGATATAAACATATTCTTCATCCAAATCTTGTGAACACGTTCTTCATCGAAGATGAAGAGCATTCCATCACTTTCAGGAAGATTTGCACGGTTCATCAATCCCATTTCCATTTCTTCGCGAGTCACCGAAAGTTCGACATTGACACATGAATTATTAAAACATACATACCCTTTTCTATTATGCATAAATTACTTATCCTTTCGATTGACAAACATTTCTGTTCATGCAATCATAAATCCTACAGCTGTTCCTCTTTCAAATTAGGAATAATTTTGTTTGTCTATCCATTTCCATAAATTCTCTTTGTCCATTATATTTTTTGCTATCTCTTCATAATTCTCCTAGTTTTATAATCGCTCATTATTCCTCATATGTTGTCATATTTTTCACTTTTAACTAATGATGCTATACCTACTACTCTGTCTTTATCTCCAACACTCATTATTTTGACCCCTTGAGTATTTCTTCCCTGTATACGAATTCCATTGACAGGAATGCGAATAATTATACCATTGGAAGTGGTAACCATTAGATCGTCGCCATCTCTGACAGTTCTTATATCGACCACATTTCCATTTCTGGCATTTGTATCAATAGTGATCACTCCCTGACCTCCACGATTGCTCGTGCGATATTCATCAAATGTTGTACGTTTTCCAAACCCATTCTCAGTAATAGTAGCCAGAGTTGCGTCATTTTCCACGATGGCCATACTTACAACCTCGTCGTCACCTACGAGCTTTATACCTCGTACTCCATGTGCAGTACGTCCCATGTTTCTTACATCACTTTCTTTGAACCTGATAGCTTGTCCATTTTTTGTACCAATCATTATTTCCTTTGTACCATCTGTAAGTATCACAGATACAAGTTTGTCTCCTTCATCTAGATTAATAGCAATTATCCCTGTCTTCCTTAGGTTAGAAAATTCAGTAAGTACAGTCTTCTTTGCTGTGCCTTTCTTCGTAATCATAAGTAGATAATTTTTATCGTCGAAATTATTGATTGGTATATACGCATTGACCCTTTCGTCCTTCTCAAGCTGTAATAGATTCACTATCGCAGTTCCTCGAGCCTGTCTTCCAACTTCCGGAATTTCGTGAACCTTGATAACATAAACTTTGCCTTTATCAGTAAAAAATAGCATATTATCATGAGTATTTCCGATGAAAATATTAACAACAAAATCATCTTCCTTGGTTTCCATACCAATAACCCCTTTTCCTCCCCTGTGTTGTTGTTTATACTCGTATACAGCTATACGTTTGATATAACCACTGTTTGATATAGTAATTACATCGTCCTCTTTTTGAATAAGATCCTCAGTAACAATTTCTCCACTGTTATCAACTATCTCTGTCCGCCTCTTATTCGCAAAGCGGGATTTAATGTCAGCAAGTTCTTCTTTTATAAGCGTCAGTAATTTTGTTTCGCTTTCTAGCAACTCTTGCAGCCATGCTATTGTCTTTTGTAATTCTGCATATTCTGCATCTATCTTGTTGCGTTCAAGACCAGTCAATTTTTGGAGACGCATCTCGAGAATAGCTTTTGCTTGTTCAATACTCAATATGAATCTTTCTATCAGACCTTCACGTGCTTCATCTGGCGAAGCAGAAGCTCTTATTAGTTTTATGACTTCGTCAATATTATCTAGAGCTATTATGTAACCTTCCAATATATGCGCTCTTGTTCTTGCTTTTTTGAGCTCAAACTTACTTCTTCTGATTACAACATTTTTTCTGTGAGAAATATATTCATTAATTAATCCTTTTAATGTAAAAACAGTTGGTTGTCCATCAACAATAGCAAGATTTATCACCCCAAAAGTTGTTTCGAGTTGAGTCTGTTTATATAACTGATTTAGAACAATAGTCGCTTGTTCATGTCTTGATATCTCGAACACTATCCGAATTCCGTCTTTATCAGACTCGTCACGAAGTTCTGTTATTCCCTCAATTTTCTTTTCTCTGACAAGACCTGCGATATCTTCTATCAATTTTGACTTATTCACTTGATATGGAAGTTCACTAACTATGATTGTTTCTTTGTTCTTTTCTTGCTCTATGATTGCTCTGGCGCGCATCTTGACTGAACCTCTACCAGTGGCATACGCGTCCCGAATTCCCTGTTTACCATATATAAATCCGGCAGTTGGAAAATCAGGCCCTTTGATTACCGTCATTAGTTCATTCCACTCAACTGCACGATTGTCAATTACCATTATTATTCCATCTATTACTTCTCCTAAATTATGTGGTGGCATATTTGTTGCCATACCCACAGCTATACCTGTAGATCCATTGATGAGAAGGTTGGGAAGTTTGCAAGGTAATACTGACGGTTCTTCTAGCGATTCATCATAGTTTGGTTTGAAATCTACTGTCTCTTTATTAATGTCTCCAAGGATTTCATCAGATATAGAACCAAGACGAACCTCTGTATATCTCATTGCGGCAGCACTATCTCCGTCAACGCTTCCGAAATTCCCTTGTCCATCTATTAAAGGATATCTCAAGGAGAACTCTTGTACCATTCTTACAAGAGAATCATAAACAGCTATGTCACCATGAGGATGATACTTACCAAGAACGTCTCCCACGATCCTTGCCGATTTTTTGTAAGGTTTATCATGCGTCATCCCTTGCTCGTTCATCGCGTAAAGGATTCGCCTATGTACTGGTTTCAAACCGTCTCTAACGTCAGGTAGAGCGCGACCAACGATGACGCTCATAGCATAAGCTATATATGAGCGTTCCATCTCTGTTTCGATGTTAACCTCTGTGATCTTTTCCGTAGAGGTTTGTCCTGACGTTTTTGCTTCTTGGCCTGTCATCATGTCGTCCTTATTCCACACTCACTAGAAACTCTCTTACAGAAAGAGGTATGTGATCTTTTTCCCAGCTTCTAATCTGCTCGAATTTGATTGTACATAAACCTCTCTGAGTGCCAATGATAGTGAAACGTTCAATTCCAACTCCACCGAGTTTATTATCAGAAGGAGAAATGTATCTATGAGAAATATTTACAATGTTTTCTTTATCTACGTTGTATTTCCATACATATCCTGAATCTGCCATCCCAACCAAATCAAGTATATAATAACCATTTAACTTCAAATATATAAGTTCAACCTCAGATTTCATTACTGTCAACCTCTTCTTGTATGCTGATTTGTTCATTCATTAATATCTTTAATCCCGAGCATGTTTTCAATCCTATCATTTTCTTCTATAAACCCGTTGTCTTTTTGCCATTGTTTGTAAAGAACAAATTTGATAAAGCCAGATATATCACTCAGATCAGTATTTACCCACTCAAAATCTTCAGAGTTTATTCTGTCTTCTATAAAGTCTTCGACTTCTTCCAATATATTTCTTAGGTTGTCTCCATTATTGTTCACCCAATCTACCCATCCTTTTGACATATGTTCAATGCTTACATCCCCATTATTTATCATATGTTCACATCATCTGTCTGAATTTCCGACTTCTTCTATTCTAAACCTGTCCGTTTTTACTATTATCTTTAGGTCGCATGGCGATATTTTGGTTGCTTTTATCATATTGCTCATCTCCAAACAGTTCTTTGATGGAGTCAATCCAACATTTTTCAAGTTTACATTTCAAATCATAATCAGGATATATGAAATCTGGGCGATAGTATACCGGTTCAAATGAAAAGGGGCAGTCTTCGCACTGTCCATTCGTAAATATACCTAAAATATTCAGTACGGCTTCTGAATATCCTAACAAACTATCGTCTTCCAAATGGTCCGTCAGTTCCTGTATCTTTTTGCCATATTCTTCTATTTCCTTTTCTTTCATTTCAATCGTCCAACTGTGTCCAGACAGTTCTAATAGCTCTCTATGCCAATTTCAGAACTTTCCTTATTAGTCTCCTATTACATTCTACCACTTTATCATTAACATGAAGCTTCTTCTGATCAACGATTACAATAAGTATTGCTACAACGACTCCTGTTAATATTACTGCTATTTCTACATCTATTTGGGTGAGTTTTGTGAGTAAATATAATAAAGGTGTTCCTACCACAAATAACAAGATTATCGCTACCAATGAAAATTTGAGACACTCTTTTATTATAGCAACAATGTCATCTTTTACTGATACATCATTTTCTATCTTCATGACTTCTCCAAGGTTGTAAGTTTCGCTGTTATCTTCATGTTCCACACTCCTCTCCTGCAGAATCTTCATCTATGTCCCATATAGATTCTCCAACAATGTAGTCTACAATCTTTCCTGCTTCTTCTTCTGTATATTCCGCTAACGGTTTAACACCTATTCCTAGATCTTGTACAGCTTTCCTTATATTTTCTGTATGACCATCAGGATTTACAAGCAAGCAGCACAGATAAGAACAGCATCTTGATGGAAACTCTGACAGTTTGTCACACTCATAATCTTCGTAACTCTCGTAGCACTGACAGCTAGAAGGTTTACCACAGTGAACACAAGGCAATCTCAATCTATATACTTTCTTATCACTGTCATAATATAGATTATCTTCCCCGTTGATCTTTATAAACCATCGCTTCTCCATATTAATCTACCCCTTTATTTAAATTCCGACCAAATTAGTTTCCCATTTTTGTCTTTTTATTATCTCAAAAGAATTTTTTCAACTTATTAATTTTCTTTAATTTATCGATAATATCATACTCTTTCATATTATCAACATTAAACTCGGTATTACCACATACCCAAACGTTAATTTTAATTTTATTAACAATCTCTCCTGGAACTCTCCATATATGAAGTATTTTTGTATAATATTTGTTGAAAGCGACAAAATAATACCACTGTATTGCTTCTATATCATCGTCTTTATCTTTGTTCCCAGCTCCAAAGATCCAATATAGCTGAAATAATAATGCAGAACTTTTTACTTCGTAAGTTTGGCTATTTGGACAAATTCCATCGAATGGACTTAAACGATTCTCTCCAGAAACATCTTTTCCTCTGTTATCAAACATTTCTTTTATTATAAGTTCTGCATATCTACCTCTTTCACTTTCCGTCTCTAAATGTCCTTGCACGACTCTTGTATCTAAATCCATTCCTACAAGTTTTAATGCTTCGTTCCAATTTCCAAAACGTCTTACATACGAACTTAAACACGGAATAATATGTTTACTCTTCAAATCTTCCTCTGTAGGAGGTCTTCCATATGTCTTTTCGAAATATCTTAACTCATTTAATAATTCTTCATCTGTATATAGTTCTCTTTCATACTCATATTTGTGTCTCTTTATACCAAAAGCCTTTTCCAAAGCTTCGTTCCAACTTCCAAACCGCTTTACGAAAGTATAACTGTTGTCGAAGTCTATCCATGTAGGAAGTCTCCCATATTCTTTTTCGAATCCCCTTAAGGCATCTAACAACTGCTCGTCAGTATAACGTTGCCATAATCTAGGTTTACTTCTTCCATCTTTATGTTGCTCAACGTCTACTCCTTTCAATTCTTCTTTAGTAGGATTTCTATTTATTATTTTTCCGTCTTCATCTGTAATTACTTTTCTTGATTTTCCATCTATTATTCTTATTGATGTATAGTTTGTCACTTCTTTACTCCTATATTTTTAACGATTACACGAAAAGAAAATAAAAAAATAAAAAATAGAAATTAATATACTTTCTTTCAATTTCTATTTATTATCCTACTGTTATAACCTCATTCGGACAACTTGACTCGCACGTGCCACAGTCCGTGCACTTATCTTCGTCGACTTTAGCTTTTTCTCCATTCAGAGTTATAGCATTGGCGGGACAATCGTCCGCACAAATCCCACAACCTATACATTCGTCAATATTTATCTTTGCTACCATGATTTCACCTTTTCCTTATTTTCTTATTTTTATAAGTTACATGTCTGACATTTTGAGTCTTTCGAACGATTGTTTCATCATTGCTAGTAAAATATCTGAAATCCCTTTTTTCAGCTCACTATCGAAATCGTCATCATACTCAATGTCATAATTTTCTATATACTCTTTGACCTTGTCTAAAAACTGTTTCTTGCCTTCTTCCGATAACATTGCTTCTTGAAGACAGTTTTTGACACGTTGTTTTATTTCCTCCTGATATTCATCGTTTTCTAGTATTTTTTCTACCTCGTCCTCGATCTTGTCTGATTTCGCAATTCCGTTTATAATGCTCTTATCCATCTGTTTTTTGCCATCTTCTGATGATAGAATTTCATCGAGACGAGTTTTGATATTTTTAGTCAATATTTTCTGGTATTCTCCACTTTTCAAAATGTTGTCTACCTCTTTTTGAATATTGTTCGAATTCAGTATTCCATCAACTATACTTCTGCTTATGAGCCCTTCCACGTCTATATTTACTTGCATTTTTGTTTTCTCCTCAATTTGTCAAAATCTTTTCCATATTAGAATCAGAACAGGAATCAGAAATCAGAACAACGAAGATGTTATTCCAATGACTCCAGACTGGACTATAATTGCTGTGGCCACAACTACGCCTGCCATTTCAAGAGCGACTGCTACATTTCCCTTTCTAATTTCTTCAAACTCATCAATTCCTTTCGTCAATTTATCAAATATATTCAGTGCCAGATATATGATCCATACAGCTAACACTATTCCTAGCACCAATTGTGCAATACTTGCTACCAAAGAATATATATGACCTGCAACAGCATTTCTTAATCCCACTGATATTCCTGCAATTCCCGATTGAACTACTATCGCGATCGAAACAAATATCGATGCTACCAAAATACCTACGGCGGTGTTACCTTTGGCAAGTTCCTTTTCTTCATCTATCTTACTTGTCAGCTTATCAAGCATCGCAAAACCGATGTATAGAGATACTACTGCAAGTATGATAGAAATTATTAGCTGAGTTACAGCTATTACTATATTTTCTAATCCTGATGTCACATCGCTTTCTCCTTTTATGTTGTTTTTCTTGTTTCCTCTGTATCTTTATCAAAATTCCGACCAAGTTAGTATATCACAGTAGCAGCTACAATTCTCAGTTAAAGTTGATCATTGTTTTACTGTTTCCCTGTCTTCCCACTTGGTCTTTAGAAAAAATAAAAATATTCGCTAATTTTTATCTCCACCATTTGTAGAGATATGCCAGTGGCCGCTCTGTTCCCATACATATATATGCGCATTGCACCCTTTACAACTAAAAATCATGTCATCTTTATCTTTTGGAATACTAGTAATTTCATAATTTCCGCATGTGCATGTATATTCGAATCTTCCCCTGGGCATTTTTCCAAGAAATCTTAGTATCATATTTTGCCTCATATATATGGTGTTACTCTATTCTTTTATCCTGTTTGTTGTTACTCTATTATCTCACGACATATAATGTTCCAGTCATTACTATAAACGCAGATATCATACACATCATGATAAGTCCAATAAATTTGAGACTTTCATCGACATTTGAAAATATAATCGTAGATGCTATAGAACCATCTATTATTATCATCGACAATATGAGAAATTGACGTGTTATCATATTTTTAAGAGCCATAAACCGTCCTATGTCTCAATTGTAGGGCAATATTCACTTGCCTTATTTGATTTTTCATATATTTCCCTCATTTATTTAATTATGTCCACCATTATTCTATTTGATTGATATCCTGCTTATCTTAATATGGTCTTTATCTGTGTCAGTAAACAGACTATGAACCATCTCAGACAATTTATCTAAGTCAAATTCTTTACCAATAAAGTAAACATGGATCTTTATAGGTAAATCTTCTTCAAAGTAAAATCCAAATAATGTCTCCCAATTAGCTCCTGCTGGTATGTATACATCGGAACTGTAACTTTTTAATTTCTCGTCTTTTTTGAGAAAGAATAACGTACTGTCTTTACCATACTTTCTCAATTTGACATTAATGCCAGTTCTTTCAAACTTGATACTACTCTCCTTCTCTTGTATCTGAACTATGTCTTCATTTCCAAGAAAGAAAACATCTCCATTTATGATTCTGTCTATTATGTATTCTGACAGTCTTTTTTCTTTGTCATTTTCTATGACCCGACTATGTATATCCAAGAAGCTACACCCTCATTCCTACTGTAATATAAGATCTCCATTACAACTACCGCCACATGGTATCTTTTTGATAGGCAGCCCAATGTACGTCTCCCATTCTGCACATCTTCCACATTTTTCGCATTTATACCTTGTAACTATTCCATGAAATTCTCCATTATCTATAGCTTCTCCAAGTTTTTCAAGTGGAGATTTCTCCATTGTACAATCGCTATCGCTACTCATATTTTCTCCTAAATATCATGTTCCCGTTTATCATGTTCCCGTTTATCATGTTCCTGTTTATCATGTTCCCGTTTATCATGTTTTTATATGCCGCATTTCTACTTATCATACCTGTACGCTTGTGAAATTGTTCCGCTTAACAGCTTTAGTCATTATGCATATTTACCTGAAGTGTTTTGTAGTCGAAATAACCACAACCAGGATTAGTACATCTGATTGATATGAAAATCCCTGTCGTTGTTTCTAGTCTGTTCTGTTCATAAAGTTCAGATTTACAAATTGGACATGTCATCTTGAATCACCCACTCAATTACTTACACTATCATTTTGACTCTCGTTTAGGTTCTCTCAACTTCGAGAAAATTCTTGCTAACGTTATCAAATCCTGTCTATTATGTTCTACTATTGGAACTAACGGTCCTACATTATTCTGCTTCAGGTATGTTCTATAAAAATCTGGGACAGACCTGCTAGGAACATCATCATCTCTTTCTATACCTAATATATATTTCTCCAAAGTGCCTAGTTTACAATTTGGCAGTTTTTTCTGCCATGCATATCTTGAAAGTGGAAGTGCGTCATGATGAATCTTACTATAAATACTTCCTTCTATGCTATGGTGGGACAATCTTTCTTCTACGAAAGGTAGATCAAAACGCGCTCCGTTGAAGGTTATAATTGTATCACTTTCTTTCACACGGTTCATGAAAGCACTTAACATTGCTGGCTCCTCTTCAACTCTTCGTGGTAGGTACTGGTCTACTAATATATTGTTATCACGGACATGCGCCAAACCTATTAATATGATCGGAACAGACGAAAACCCCATGGTCTCTATATCAAAAACAAGAGATTTCTCGCTTCCAATATTAACAGAATCTACCATTTCCTGGCTTTCTATGTGGTAACACTCTCCTTTTTCTGTTTTTATTACCTTTCCAACAATAGTGTCTTCCAAATTTTTTCCCCTGTATTTTTCTATCAACATTTGTTTAATTTGTGAAGGAGATTTTTGATATTCGTCGCACGACGGTCCTCCGCTGTTACACCCTTCACTATTACCACACGACCTTCCTTTCAACAGTTGCGAGTACTCATATCCACTAATTCCGCGCTTTTTAGCTTCCTCCTGAAACTCTTTTGACATCGGGTTGTTGTTTACCGTATGTATAGTATCTACGCTACTTAGTTTACTGTTCAACATTTCTACCGTAATATTCACTGCCCTTTCTGTCCATCTATTTGCAAAAAATCGCCGTCTTTTGTTTCGATGAAATTTGACGGACTGCATCCTTTACCTGCCCACATTTTTAAATCAAAAAATGATTTGAAATCATATGGACCTTTCTTCACTGTGTACTTTCCGTCTACAAAAGTTCCCTTACATGTTCTGATGCCTAAATACTCACCTCTTGAGTCGAATATCATATCCACATTGTCAACCTTTCTAAAAACAGTTGCGTCTGTACCATAATATTTACCATCGGTAGTATCGCCGGTAATAGTATCGTAGAACTCTTTCTTTTTGATATTACACATTTATTGCGTGTCTCCTTATTTCCAATATTACTTTTGTTCCTCATGTATCAACTCGTTTTTATTTTCAGACTTTTTGATAGGTATTGTGTTATTTATTTTACGAAGTTGTATGACTGGAAAATTAACCCAAACACAATCTCAATATTCGACATATTTTTTATATGCATTCTCCGGTTGAATGTATCTTTTTTGGCAGGTTTTATTTTCCAAGAGAATTCCATAGGATCTTCTATCGTATTGTCCAATACGAAATCAATTTCCAGGTAATCTTTTTTGATGTTGATCATACAAAAATCTTTTCCAGAATATTTATATATTATTCGTCTCTTGTCAACAATTTCTTCTACTCCAGATATGTTCTCAATTCTCTTCCTTAACTCATCAACAATTCTCCTAATGTTATTGTTGACGTTTGATAATATTTCTTCTAGTGTCATTAGTAGTTTTCTTTCATTTTCATATCAGATATATAATAAATTTTACAATATTCCCATTATCCAAATATGTTTTCTAATGTCTTGTGAAGACTGATTATGTCATCTGGTTTCTCCATCTTATGGATGATAATTGATTCGTTCTCTTCTATACTGTCTGTTTTATATTGTTCTATTTTATTGCCCATATCTTCAACTCTCTATGCGTACACGTCACAATCTCGATTTTGTCTGCACTATCCATTTTTGATAGCTTTATCAATTTTTCCATTTGACAACTTTTAAATCTTCCCATTCTATATCGTAAAAATATTTCTGCTTGCACTCTCTTGATGGTACATATCTGAAGTCGTTTTCTCCTCCACTATTGACAGTAAAATACGTGTCTCCACCAAGATAATTCAGCACATTTTCTAACTCACCTGCTTCAAATGGTATCTTCATATCTATCAATGCACTAACCATTTTAATAAAATCCCATGCGTATGCATAATTTGTTACTCTGAGAGTATAGACTCCTTTTGAATCATTTGGCGGGTATAAATGTATCCCATGTCTATGCCAACTAAATACTATTTCAAAAGGATGAGAACCTATATGTACTCCGTCGTGATACCACTCAGAAAATTCCTCTTTGCTATTCCAGTCTTGTATGGACAACATGCCTCCATGCCTTCCGTCTGCCCATTTTTTGTACATATCGACATTTGAAAGATTTTCGGCTTTTTCAGGATACGCAGCCTTGTAACAGATACCAGCAACATTCATATAATCATTAAGAGATATTTCTATTTGAGAAGTCAAATCATTTTCTATACACATTCTATAATTTTCATATTTTTCATATGTATCTTTCTTTTCTTGCTGAGAAAGCAATCTTTCTAAAATATAACAACCTTTAATTTTACCTGTACGGACATCATAAGGAACTAATTTTTGTAGAATGTCCTCATCTTTTTGGATAATAGAAGAAAACTTTAATGTTTCAGAGATAATATTATAGTAAAATTTTCCATTGTATTTATCTCCCTTTTTGACACTGAAGCCTCCAAAAGATTGTACTACTATGAAGAATTCGTCATTGTATTCCATTATCCATATTGGAACGGTAATAATTTTTCTATTTCTCCTGATAGGAACGTAAAAACACTCCCAACGTTTATCATATTCGTCTTTGTACGTTGGATACGCAATATCTACCAATAATTCTGTCAATATGTAAACATTGTCATCTTCTATACATATGTTATTACGATCATGAAGATGGTATTCCATATTTTCACTACTAAGCTTTGGTCTGAAATTATTTGGCAAATTTCCTACATTATGTCGGATTTTATACATGACGTCTTACACTCCCCACGCATCTTCTATGTTCATTTGTGCTTTACCCCACCTTGTTGCACCCTTTATTTCATCTTCCGCTTCTTTTTCAGTTTTAATCACCATATTATATTCGTCATCTTCTCTTATGATAGACTGAGCCTTTTCATATGCTTCCTGTACTACCTTTGCCTCAAGTTTCTCATCAAAAATAAATGCCAATTCTTCTGGACTCAAATCTAGAGACGCTGCAATATAAGCTGCATAACCTTCGTTTTTCGTCGTCAATTTGAAAAATGGAATTAGCTCATTTCTTGCAAATCCTATAGGTGTATGACAACGGATTGCTATCTTCTTTGACAAAGAATCACGAGCAGCTCTCATAACCTTTGTTTGCCAAAGCATACTTCCTACTTGAGGGTTTTTATACCTTACAGAATTCATATATCCCTTTCTTGAAACAAAGACGCCGGCTGTCATAAGCACGCTTGCATATTTCCACATTCCATAATTTCGTCTTCTCATTACTCTAGCTAGAAACAATCCTGCCCTAGATATATAATAGTATGCGTCATTTAGCTCTTCAGGTCTAATATACTCAATAGGAATGTTTTCGTCTATCCATCCGATAAGATGTTCCGGATCTTTATCTGTATCAAAAGTAGCATTATGAGACTCTTTGGCATTTGCTCCTCTAAATATCTGAGCTAGTACCTTAAATATATCATCCTTGTTATCTCTTTCTCCAGTGATAATATCTTCCAATTTGATATGTGATCTGCTTCCGCTAGCTGCTTGTAGGTCATTTATGGCGGCTCGCAAGTCTCCACCTGAATTTTCTGTCAATTTTTCGACTACTCCGATGTCATATGTTATATTCTCTGCTTTTGCAATCTTTTTCAGTATGTCCATTATTGAAGTTGTCCATATATGTCCAAATTTTATAACCTTACATGATGCTCTAAGAGCATATGACATACTGTAAAACTCGTTCGCAATAAGCAGTATTGGCTGTTTGGTATTGCTTATTAGCTCCACGACAGCCTTTTCTCCTCCTTTATCTTTCATCTTATGAAAATTGTCAGCTTCATCCAGTATTATAAGTCTCTTAGATCCTTCCATTGTACCCCTTTGAGTACTGTTATCCATATCTTTATGTATTCTTTTCCCAGTGCGCTGATCGCTCGCATTTAATTCCAGGATCTCCCATCCCATATCTTGGGCAAGAGCGTACCCGGTTGATGTTTTCCCAGTGCCGGCCGGACCATGTATAATAACAGCTTTACTATCAGGCTTTTCATCTTGCCACAACTGCGCCCACTCTCTGAGCTCCGCTATGCCAGACATATTACCTACAATACCTGAAAGTGTCCCAGGTCTATACTTTTCTACCCAGCTCTCTGATTCCATGCTTTCCATCTATTACAGTTTTAACGTGTTTCAATGCCTATTACATTTCACAAGTTTTATCACAATTTTTTATCGTTGCGCCACAAGAGTCGCACTTTCTCCCTTGAGCGTCTGAAATTTCCTCATGTTCACCTTCTGAAATATGTACAGTTGTTAGCCGTGTGTATTCTCTTACCTTGAATTTTTTGTTACATTTTCCACATCTGTATACTATTGCCATTTTTATTTTCTCCTTATTCCTCTTTGTTTCTCCTTATGTTGCCTGTTCACAAATGTGACAAACAGAAACAATGCTTAATGACCCTCCGAACGTGTTACGACATAGCCAATATGCAATCCTTTAACAAATGATGCGCTGTAAAGACTAACACACGAGCGCATCAGAAAAGTTGTCACAAAGCGTCCTTGTACATTATTGGTTGTTTTTCTGTTTGTCATTGTGTCAATCTTGGTATCTATGATACACCCCTATGATATCAGTTTGGTCTCTTCATCTGTTAGCAAATTTAACTTGTCTTCATCCATGTCTATTTGTACAAAATAGGTCAATATTTTGTTTGGTCTATTTGGATATATGTCCAATATCTCTTGTGGCACATTCTCGTATTTTTTCTGTATTGCAACTTTGTCTTTTATGAATATGAACGGTCTTGCTCTATCTTCTATGTTATTACTCGGACATCCAATAATCGTACCAATATTGAGACCTGCAGTTTCACAAACATTTTCAAAGATATTGTCTAATACAGGTTGTCCATTCCTAATTCCGACGATCGGTATTTCTATTTTCATTTTCTTCATGTTTTCCTGGCTTAACCTTTACAAGATTATCTCTTTTTTCATTAGTTATTGACTTATAACTATGAGCTTTGATATCTAGCGTTGCAGATCTTTTTTCTTGTATTTTCTCTCTCTTAAAGTACAACGTGACCAAAGGTGATGTTTGTTGTACAGCTCCACACATTTCCCAACCGTCGTTTCCAATTTCATTAAGTTCTAACTCACCAAGATCTCCAATTGCTATTTTGTATTCCCACTGTTGCATTTTATCTTCCTTTCTTAATTTTATTATCATCAGTTATTTCTATTTTGCACCATTCTAATTTTTAGAAATGTTCGATGAATGACACGCTGAACATATAACATTTTTCACAGGTAACCCTTTGAACTTATTTCCACAGTCATTGCATACACACTCTGAAAACTCTAAATCTCTCAGAGCGTTTATCTTGAATTCATCCCTTGAGTTCATATTTTTATTCCTTGTTTTTGTAGCATGTTCAGGACGGGTAAAGACTATCTGATCCTCGTATTCTATCTTAGTTATTCTGTGATACGGAATGTATATTTCATATGGTATGCCCTTTAGAGTCAAAAATCCTGAACCGGTTTCTATGATTCTTTCACCTTCGAAAACAGCCATATCTCCGGGAGATCCTCTGTTGATGTAATATATTTTGCATTTGTTGACATCGTAGCCTTTCCATTTAATCTCATTGAGAACATCTCTAGGAAATTTGGATTTCAAAACTATGTCGCTGCCCATATTATCACGTCTTCATCATTGTTCATAATTGTCGCAAGAATCCTCTGAATATTTTTCGCTATTTCCAGTTAGACAATATCCTTCTTCATCACAATTCAAATCTTCTACAGAACATCTATCATAATCTTTAGTTGTGCAACGTCCTTCTTTATCATAACACAAACTGTCTTCTTTGCAACGACTGAACAGCCCACATCTTCCAGTATGGCCATAATGTCTACATACCATGATTGTTCAGTCGTTACCACTGATGTATCCGTATTTATCGACGTTTTGAGTCTCTACAACTCTCTGACGACATGAATATTGGAGAATGGGATATAATGTTTCTTACCTGCAAATTGTCCTTCTAGAGGGAAGAACACTAGATATTGATCTTCATGTTTAATTTCTATCACATTTGAACCAGTAATCCATGAGTCAAATGTTGGATCTCCATATTCATCAATATATCTTTTTGATTCTATTACATATTTTCTGTTTGTCATAATCTCATTTCTCCTGTTTGTTATTTTTTTCTTGTTCTCCATCTTGTTTGTCCTTTTTCTTCTGTTCCCAATACCAGTTGAAGTTGGCATCTTGTGCCCATTCTTCCCATTTTCCAAAAGTCCATTTTGTATTCTCATCACAGCCAACCTTCAACTTTTCTGCTATATCTAAAATGAACCCTCCATATTCTGGAATTTGTTCTCCTTTTTTATCGAAACTTATTACCATGCCATTTGTCCAAATTGAACATTCTTCAACTATTGCCATTTTTCTCCTTTTATATTTCTAGCCGAATATCAGCCCAATGCCACTTGCTGCATTCTCTTCTTCTGCCTTAAAGGCATCTATGACAGTTTTCTCTTCTTCCCCAGTAACCCTTCCCACTCCGATATCCTTGAACTTCTGAGCCATGCTATCCGTTTCTTCTTGACTGGCATTCACATATAGCACGTAGCCTTTCTTTCCGCAGTGTAACACATCAGACTCTCTGATAACGTGACTGATGCGCATGAATTCGTCATTCTTTAATATGCTCATTACATCTTTTTCTGCTTTTTTCTCATAAAAATATACAACTTCCATAAATTTTCTCCTGAGTTATGTCACGGTTCTAAACCTTCAAATTCTTTTCCTATTTCTTGTATTGCATTTTCCAACGTTTTCTTACTCGTGCCAACATATTGTATTCCCTCTTCCCACCATGAATATCGTTTTATTCCGTCTATTATCCCATTTTTGTATGCAACCTTGAGATCGTATTCTCTAATTCTTTCTTCATTTTCGTCTTTTCTGCCATTTTTATAGTTTCCATTGTCCATAATGTACATCCTTTTTTCTCGTTTTGTTTCTTCTCCAGTTTTGGATTTCTCTTATTTGCTAGTCATCTCTTACGTGGCATTCTGAGATGCTAGCGTCAGCATTTAGGCCGACGTAGTTGACTGTCACTCCAAGCCTCTGTAACACCAGTCTCTCACATAGTTCTCTTGTCATGTACGATATTCGATCAATAATGTGACGTTTCGTCATTTCCCACTGTTTCTGTGCCAAAAATGTATCATTAACAAAATCAGCAGTATGATACATACTACATGATGCAAAAGTATATAAACTTTTCTTAATAGAAAACGTGCGACATAGCAAGATATAAACGATAGCACAGTGGCTAAATATACACATTCGCATCGCTTTTTCAATTCTAAAACGACTCAAATGCCAGATCAGTCATACTCAAACTTTCCATTGGAGGATTTTCTCTTGCAGTGAAGCCTGAATCTGACTTGTTTTTCTGTCAATTTTTCTTTTGTCTTGCTTTTGACATCTTTATAGCTTCACCTCTCCACTCCTGTTCAAGGTTTTCAACAAGAACATCAAATTTTTCTTGTTCAATACAAATAAGATCCAGATACTTCTTCCCAACATTGAAACAATCTATGCAAAATTTTTCTGGATAATCACCAATACTTCTAGGATCAAGTCTTGTACAACCGTGACATATATCTGCATTGCAAATGCTACAGGTTCTATTGTTCGAGTATCCTTTTCCGCAAATGTCGCATATATATGAATATTTTGTGGATTCTTTGTCGTCGTCAATTCTCATAAAATCACATTTGGTCAAAAATAATTTCTTGAGCACATGTCCTTGGAGGAACAAAATTATACCAAAATCAACATTACAAACGTTTGTGCCATATGTTCATACTCTCAAAGTTGTTAAGATCAATGATATCTCTAGTTACAGATATATTTGTATTATTTGTCAACGTACCTCCATATTTATATCCCATCTTTGCAAACAAGATATTTATCCCATATGACATGGACCTCGAGATCGTGTATGCTACTTGCATATATCTTTTTCTCATTTCATTTTCCATCTTATATAGAAGATAAAGAGCAAATCCCCTACCTTGATATTCTGGTAGTGTAGCAAAATCTGTCATTTCTACGTTTTGTAGATTAGTATCCATTTCAGACGAGGACAACGCAACAATATTATCATTTTTCATAATGCTAAAATATATAAAATTTTCGCTCATTGTTTTTCTTATATATTCACGGTCATTTATTGGAAAAGGATATGTAACAAAAACTTTCCCATATAAGTTTGCCATTTGAGAAATATGAGACTCGTTGCATATTTCATATTTAAATCCTCTTGGAAGATCAAACTTAATGACATTATTTTCTAAAATATTTTCTTTTGATCTTGAAACGTCTAAAATCTTGTTAATATCCTCAATTTTGTCATCAATCATTCTCAACATGTCGAAATATTTACACATAAAATAAATTTTTTCTTGTCCATCACGAAATCTGGGTATGGACGCTTCTATTCTATAACCATTTTCTGCGAACTTGTCCCTAGCGAATGATGGTATTTTGGCAAATATCTTTGAATATCCATTTTCTGATGCCATCATATCAAGCTTATCTATAATATTTGGAAAATCTTTCTTTGAAAGTATCATCAAATATAATCTATTATTGTGTTTTCCATGTTGCACTGCAGAGTCGCCGATTCTTGCTATTACATCACTCATTTGTTGCATCAGTCCTTCTTTCCATTCTGTCAGTATTCTCAGGAACAAGAGATATCGTAGTATCATAATCTGATAACAATTTCTCAATTCCAGTTGCAGATATTTCTTTTGCTTCATCAAGATTCAGTTGCAATTTACAATTTTCACAATCTCTATCGCAGAAAATCTGATCGTAATGATCTGGTTCCTTATATGATGTGATGACACCTTCATAATTTCTCAGAATTACCTTATTTGCCGACCATGATATCAGGTAATTTGGCATGACAGGAATCTTCCCTCCTCCTCCAGGAGCGTCTATTACATATGTTGGAACGCAAAATCCGCTAGTGTGTCCAATCAGACTCTCTAAAATCTCGATACCTTTCCCAACTGGTGTACGGAAATGAGATAATCCTTCAGATAGGTCGCACTGGTACAAATAATATGGTCTAACTCTATTCTGAACAAGTTTGTGAACGAGTTCTCGAATAATAATAGGACAGTCGTTTACACCGGCCAAAAGGACTGATTGGTTTCCAAGAGGAATTCCTGCATCAGCCAGTCTTTTCAATGCCTCTCTTGATGACGCTGTTATTTCTCTTGGATGATTGAAATGCGTATTTATCCACAGAGGATGGTGCTTTTTCAATACCTCTACTAAATCATAAGTTATACGATATGGTAATACAGCAGGCATTCTTGTACCTATTCTTATTACCTCTACATGCGGAATTTTTTGTATCTCCGTGAGAATCCAATCAATGTAATCATCGGACAACATAAAAGGGTCTCCTCCAGACAATAGGACATCTCTTATGGTAGGGGTGTTTCTAATGTACTCTATACATCTCATGATCTCTTCTTTTGTTGGGATCGAGTCCCTATCTCCAACCTTTCTTTTTCTTGTACAGTGTCTGCAGTACATAGAACATATATTACTGATATGAAACAGCACTCTATCTGGATATCTGTGAGTGAGCCCAGGCACAGGACTGTCCTCGTCTTCAGATAAAGGGTCTTTCATCTCATATTTGTCAACTATTAATTCCAATGGCGAGGGAAACGACTGTCTGAAAACAGGATCGTTTTTATAGTCATTTACATTGATCAGAGATGCGTAATATGGGGTTATGTTAAGTGGAAACTTCGCAATCGTGTCTATGAGAAGTTTCTTTTCACTTTCATCAATTTTAATACCTACAAGTCTCTCAAATGTAGGAATATCCCTTATAGAGTGCTTCAGTTGCCATTTCCAATCGTTCCAATGCGATACCTGTACCGCAGGATTGATTTTTTCTGCTATTTCTTGTTGTTTTTCGTCATATGTCATTTGTTTCTTCTCCCAATATAGTATCACACAGTCTTTGTCAAGTGAGTATTTTTCTACTTTACTCTTTAACCACTTTGTCAAGTGAGTATTTTTCTACTTTACTCTTTAATCATTCTGTCAAATGGTATCGTATATATTCATAAGATCCTGCCTTCAGTGCCTGCAAACCGGCTTAAGATCTCATTAGTATAGATCACGACCAAGGCATATATTTGTCCTGGAGACGGTCGCAAGGCTAATATAATTGACTACCTATCATTACTCATTACTCATTACTCATTACTCATTACTCATTACTCATTACTAATGATCAGGTTTGTAAAATTCTTGGTTGTAGAAACCTGACCAAAATACACATTTTAATTTCTCCTTAAGCGAGAGATTGTCCAAACGTTCAATTTTTATAATGGTATCACTCTTTCTTATTTCACAAGCGTGTCTCTTTCCAATTTGTTTCAATCTCTCATTAGTATCATTTTCCAGACGTTCAAATCTTTCATCAAATTGGTCTGCAAACTCTTGCATTATCATACCTTGATGAAATGCCGTAAACAACTTTTCTACAATATCAACTCCCTTCTCTTTTTCGAGAAGGTTCAAGAAAATGTCATGATCCATATGCGATACATCTTCTGCTTCTGAAAGTTTTTCCACACCTAGAGCTCTTGCAAAGAATTTTATTGACATGGCTATTAATTCTTGTTCTCTATCATCATTAATACCTAACGCATCACGAAATTTCTCTCTTCTTAAATTGTCTTCGTTTCTAATAGGTTCTTCTAGTATCACATCTGCATTGTTAGTACCATCTACCTCCGCAACAAACTCGCCTTTCATCAGTTTTTTGGACATTTCCATTTCACTTATTGTCTCTGTATCAGGTCTTCTAAATAAACTGGAGATCATTTCGATCTTTTCTTCTCGTGTGTTTGCGCATCTACTGTCTGCTGAAAACCTATAACCACCTCTACACCTCTCTCTTATTAGTTCGACAGCAACTAAATCTTTTATCTTGTCTAGATCTTTCGTCATTCCCAGTGTGATAACATTTATCATTTTGGTTTTGCTAGCCATTCCTAGCAGCAAAATCTCCTTCGATCTCTTGTTGAATATTCTCATCGGTTCCGATACAATCCTGCCATCAAAGTCTGACAAGTCTGCCATAACTACGTCTATAGGAACTCTGCAATCTTTAGTAAATTGGTCCATCATCTTGCTCGACCCTATCACTAAACAACGATCGTGTTCCATAACATTCTCTACTATATAATCTTTTAATTTTTCTATACCTTTCATTGGTTTATATTCATCTTCATGCATATCCATGTTTTTATCTCCAATTCACTCTGATATTATTTTAGTTTTCTTCCATACATACATTGTCAACTTTTTTATTCTTTTGCCATTGCTATCATAACAAAAAATAAGCCCAGGAAGGGATTCGAACCCTCGATCTAAAGATTACAGATCTTTCGCTCTGACCAACTAAGCCACCTAGGCAACTATCCTCGTTTTTCTACTGATCAAGAATTAACAGTTCATCGCCTTATCTATGAGATTGGCATAGTTAATTTCAAACTGTTTACAAGCATAAATTGGCTGAGCAACCTCTATCATATCGTCATATATATCATTTTTGGTAAATTTGATTATGTCGCTCATTGCTTTACTGCATATTTTGTTGTAATTATTTTCTGCGTGCATGGTAAGGCGTCTTACAATAATTTTTGTTATTGATGGAGCGCATTTTACTTCAATATTACTCACAAATTCTTGCATTATACCCTTGCTTTCTGCATAGAACATGTCGCTGAAAACAACCCCTCCTGAAAGCTTTTTCAAATCTTCAACAAGAAGTCTTGGATCGTCTATATTGTTCAACACATCGTTTATTATCGTGTTCTCTGGATATATCGGATGCCATACTCCAAATGGAAACAACCATCCGTTAAATATATCCATATACAAATGGGAAATTACACACAATACTATTGCGTCTTTGTCCACATCTTCTTGTTCGCACACTTTTAAATTTTCTTTGTATATATATGGAAGCACACTTATTCTGTGTCTATACCATCTATGTAAAAACGTTATGTCTATATCAGGAGCGTTTCCCCATATTTTTGGAGATACATCAGTTTTCTCTGTTGCATCAAGTAAAACCTGAGCAAACAGTTCGTGTGTCTTTGGGTCCATCGTAACTTACTTCCTCTGGAATTTATTATGTCTTTGGAACTTATTATGTCTTTGGAACTTATTATGTCTTTGGAACTTATCTTATTATAGTCTATTTCTAATATTCTTCCATGTTTCAACTTCCTTTTTTGCATTTTTCTTCGTCTTTGCATTTTTTATGATTGTGTACATCTCCATATGATGCCAAAGTATATAAATGTTGCGTATGCAGAAAAGACGCGACTTATAAATGACATATGCGACACTTCTTAGGGTATCTTGTTGACTCGTTTCTATTCAAGAGTTATCTGCTACAGAGACTATGAACAAAATCTATTTCTTAAATACAAGTGCTCCGGTCAGTACTCCAAGTAAACCTATCAGTACAAATCCTAGCCCTCGCATGGCGAATGTCTTATCAATAGAAGACGCGATTCCCCAGAGGATCAAGAAAAATCCGGTGGCAACGATTGAGATCGCTACACCGGTAATAAATAATTTCTTTCTGAGTTTCTCAATATATTCTTCTATAGAATTGTCTATTCCACTTCTTTTAAGTGTATCACCTAAACCTTGGACTATCGAATTTGAAAAGCCACCAAGAAAATCTATTATACTTTGTTGCAATCTACATCATCCTTCCATTACTGTACTACGTTTCGTCTTTTTCCTTACTACGATCTGTAACATCTTTCCTCTTGCCAATTAAATAACCAAAAAAAAGCCCACCGAAGAACGCCCCTGCTACATAAGCAATAGGACTTTTCTTTATCTTATCTTTGGTATATGTCTTTTTCTCGTTGATTATTTTACTTAATTCCTCTATTTTTGCGTTCAATACTTCTAACCTAGACTTTTGTCCCTCCAATATCTTATTGTAGATGAATATCTGACGCATTTCTTGCTCTGTCAACGGTTCATCTTCAGATTTTTCATATCCCATTTCTTTAAGCAACTTCCGATATTCCTTGTCGCTATTGTTTTTTTCTAACATGACTTAATCTCCTTTTTAATATCTTTTATTTTATTCCGGCCAAGTATTTTCACACTGTGGTCTTTAGAAAAAATAAAAAATGAATTCTCTGATTTCTTGGAAATTTTCTACCCTTGTTTTTCTACTTTTATTCAATTTTTGGTTCGGTAGGAAAATCAGAATAACCGTCTGACATTATCCCTACAGGAATCATTTCTTCTTTTTGTTTCTCTTTAATTGTAACATCAATTTTCGCCGTTCTATTTTTGTCGTTGAATTCAAAAATTCTAATTTCTATACCGAAATATCTATTATGAGAATTTTCACTGAGGCAGTACGCACCTGCATAAAACTTAATTTCATCAGATTTTTTATCGTCTTTAAGCTTCAAATAGAGAACATAATTTACAGAGTCGCCTGCATGAATAACATCTTTATCTATTTTTATAGTATTATAAGAAGACCGTATTTCAAAAAATTGTCCAATAGTTTTGGATACTGGTTCAAATATGCCCTCATCTCCTTTGTACATTATAGAATCTTTTCCGAGTTTTAACGATTTTAAGACCTTTATAGATATAGGAAAAAGCTCCATTTCATGCGCATCTGTCGGATATATTATACACAGTTGATTATTTTTGCCTATGCCAAGTCCATTGTTTGTTATACTGATAACTATACGGTCGTGAGTAATAGTTCTCTTTCTCTTCTCCCCATTTATTTCTTCTGTAATTTTGCAAAAGACTTTTCTGTTTTGCCAGCTTAAATCGAGTATCGGTGGCGGCTGTATTAATTCTCTTATACTCTCATTCAATTTTTCTATATTTTTGTTTTGTTCATCTATGCTTGTGAGCAAGCTATTTACTTTTGCAAATTCATCTAATTTTTTGTCTTGTTTTTTCATCTCCTCGTCTTTTATCTCTTTTAAACTTTTCATTAACGATATAATTTCATCTATTTTTTTATCGTCTATTTCTTGGTTCATATTCTCCTCCTTCACAATTCTTTCATAGTTCCAATATGGTAATTAACGATTAGTTCCAATTCACTATAATCAACTTATGATCCTATCGATAGAACGTTTGTCTGGAAGAATAGTTTCTTCCTGATGCGTGTCCAATTGATCATCTTCTGACTGACGTTCCATTTTACTAATTTCCATCTTTCTTATTAATCTATATGTAATGATACCACGATCGTTCTTCTTCATCATTTCTACCTTTCCTTTTTTTGCCAACCATTTAAGATCATCATAAGGCATTGCTGAATTTGAAATTTTTATTCCATTTTTCTCAACAGCATATATGTAATCCCTAGCCAAAAATTCTTTTGGCAAGTCTAGAGAGTCAAATAATTCTCTTCTTCTCAAGGTGTTCATTATTATATCTCTTCTCTTTTTTGTAGCTTCGCTTTCTTCTTTTTTTCCTATTTCGAACTTTCCTTTTTTTCCTATTTCGAACTTTCCTTTTTTTCCTATTTCGAACTTTCCTTTTTCAGGTATTTCGAACTTTCCTTTTTCAGGTATTTCGAACTTTCCTTTTTCAGGTATTTCGAACTTTCCTTTTTCAGGTATTTCGAACTTTCCTTTTTCAGGTAT
>Ga0116107_1000718_pt1 | contig 24022 bp, 20 predicted proteins | sample June2015DPH_6_10_FD_88969 | JGI IMG/M metagenome (GOLD analysis project Ga0116107, IMG submission 88969) | Peatland microbial communities from SPRUCE experiment site at the Marcell Experimental Forest, Minnesota, USA - June2015DPH_6_100 | ecosystem: Environmental > Terrestrial > Soil > Wetlands... | reverse complement strand
CGTATACTCGGGAGAAGAGTTGCGATGTATATTCCCGTTTTTTATTTGGTGGAACCGCTTCGGACTGACTAATATGGGGTCGCCACCACCCGTAGATGCGCAAATTTGGTATTTAGATCATGCTTTTGATCCCACCGTGCAAGCACTCAAAGCAATTGCTAGAAAAGATCTTTGAGCGGCGAGGCTGTAGAGAAATTGATACGATCGCTTCTAATTTCGTCGGTATCGTGACCATCCCAAATTTCATTGACGTTCGCTCTTTTATTAGGTGGAAGTACCGAGAGCGCTTGAGGTTTAGGTACATCATTGACTTGGAAAGATCCCTCGACGAGATCTGGGCATCATTCCCCGCACTTGCAACAGCATCGCAGCAAGGAGGACTCAATGTAGTAGGGCTAATGGCAAAAACGGGAGCACTCCCCACAGGAGTATGTCGTCCACCGCGTGCATAGTCACGACAAACGGCAGGTTTTTTGTCTTGTAAAATGCGACGCCAAAGATGACACCGGCTCCGGTAGTGAAGAGGAGTTCGTAGACGTTGGCATAGTAAGTATGCCAAGCGCCGAAGAGCACGCTCGTGATAAGGATTCCCGCAACAACACCGCTTCGCTCAATGAACTGTGGCTGCCACAGCACACGAAAGAGCAGCTCTTCGACTAGCGCCACAAAGAAGATCATAACGATGCTCACCCCGATGATCTGTGAGGTTGACGGATTTGGAATAAGCGCCTTAGGCGCAAGAATGCCGTACTCGATAAGCCCCATCCCCGCGCCAATAAGGACACCAACCGGAATAAGGTAGGTCAATCGTAGACCTCCCGTGAGCCCAAGGTCGTAGCTGCTCAGCTTTCTGTGCGCAACAATCGCGAAGATCGGGATGAACAATACGCCATAATACACCACCCAAGAGTATAAGGGCCTGGGGATGACGAAGATAAGCGGCAAGAACATCACCAATACAATGACGAGCAAGTAGAAAATCGACACGCGTCCGAGCAAGAAGCTAACGACAAAAAACACCGATATCAAAGCAAGCGCTTCGACGAGCTGCACTCGATCGCCGTGTCGCGCCACCACGATAACCGCAACCACGACGATGTTGACCGCTTGCACACCTACGTTAAGCACACTGTAACCTGCAAAGAGCAAGCCCTCACCTGCGAGGATGAGGAGCAAGACAAGGAGCTCATACCAAGCCAAGTTGAAAACAGTCGGGACTTTTACAGCAGGAGTTACTGAGACTCGTGTGGTGTCACGGAGACGCAAGATTATTCCCCAACACGTTGTTATTCTTTGGATTGTTAAAGATATTACGTACTTCGAATATTTTTCGATTCTTACGATACAAGCGTTCTAATCCGTTGGACACGTCGCTTACTTATTTACTAGTTTGATTATTTATGGGCTGCTATCGGAGCGGTCGATACCGGTTTTTTCTTACCTGCGTAGTCTTTCTGAGTGAGGCCTATTTCATAAGAATCGTACGTTACGGTGCGCCCCCCACCAATTCTTTGTTGGTTAGCTAAACCAATATTTAAATAGCGACCGCCTTGCTCGGTGGATATCCCCAAATTAAAATACGTAAAATTATTATTGTTATTATGCTCATTTATTAGATAATTGTAGGGTAATTGAGCTGTTCCAGATTTTCTTCCTTGTTGTGAATAACCGTTATATTGTGCGTAAATTACATTTTTTGAGAGCCCAGACAGGCATAAAGGTTTCTTTGATCTTTTCAGAGCACTTCGAATCTTACGGGATGAAGAGATCAGGGTCAACCTAGGAATATACCGTATTTATGGGGGAGAAATCGAACAAACAGCAAACAAGAGGCCAGACAGAATAACGTGGAGGATCAGACCCAGTGGTGTAGTAGGGTGGATGAACTAGAACTTGATGAAGAAATGCAGGCGAATATCTTCACATTCGCTGTTTATCCCGAACGAGTTTAGGGAAGCGCTACTATTACACGAGCTTTGATGAATGGCACGCCGGAATCGCAACCCCCTCAAGGGGGGGAGAATTCAGAGTATCTGGGTGATGTCGGTATATATGCCCCTCCTCAGTAAGAGGTGGTGTGTGATTTGCCGAAATTATAGAATTTTCAAGTGTACTAATAGTACCGTAAACCAAGTAATTCTCTTCACTACCATCAATCCCTCTTCTCTCCGTGATCTCTACGCAGGTTTCAGGAATATCATCTTGTACATACACTAAAAAATGGTGTTTTTCCCCTTTCTGTATAGCCTAGAATAGTACACATTACACATTTATTTCATGATTTCCTATCCTCATATTACACGCTCTTCATCGGGAGCAGAGATGTTAAAGACGGAAGATATCGTTGAAACGTATCGATGGGCTATTAATCCTGTCAGGACGTTTGGGGAATTACTTACGTTAGCGCAGGATTGTGTTGGGACACTAAATGCGAACAATGACAATGCCGTGCGAAATGAGAATATTCTAAATTTATATTTCATGTTTTGTGCTTGCCAACAAATTATTTCTGATTATATACATTCAAGTGGATTAAAGCGCGTGGTTTACTTTTTAAGAAGATTCATGGGTCAGAGTGTTCCGAATCGATCGGAATCAAATAGAATAATAAGATTGATCGCACCAATAATTACCAGATTCATTATCCCCCTCATGGAGAAGATGCATAATGTCCTATTACGAAATCTCTATCACATACATAATGATATACTGGATGTCTGCAACAAATTGGCTGGGCTTATTTATCTGCAGAGAATTGAAGAGAAAGAGCCTGATACGGTTGATTTAGATTCATTTCTTACACAGAATATAACTTCCTTGAGAAGAGTAAAGTATCCGAGAGCGCTGCGAGATAGTTTCCTAAAAATACCTACGGTTTTCAAAGATGAGCCATTTGGGCCAGAGGACTGTTTTTCTTTAAGTAGGCGTGCCTCTGGAGACCTTACCAATAATGTTAACCTTGGGAACGTTCTCATCGTCGGCATACGGACATCGGGTTGTTATATGGCCCCCCTTTGTATGATGGCGATGCGCAATAATGGGTTGAAGAATATCTCCATAATCACTTATAGGCCAGGACATGGTTTGCTCAGTCAGGAAAGAAATGCGATAGAGAATACTATAAAAAATAACAATGGGATGGTAATGGTAGTCGACGATGCGCCCTATTCTGGTTCAGTAATAGAGAAGGTATGCGATGACCTCATAAAATTGGGAGTGCCAACCGCCTCTCTCCGGATCATGGTCCCGAAATTTGAGGAGGCTCCTTATTGGAAAAAACAACACAAGAAGAATGATGAACTGAGCGCATTGAAGGGCGAACATGTTCAAAAGAACACAACACTAATAAAGACAATAACTATTGAACGGTCTAGTCTATCCGTAGGCCAATATCTAAACACTGATTGGATAAGACGGCAGCTTAAAGAAACAGGCTGTTTTACTAACGAATTAATGATAACTGATGTTACCAAAGATATTTTTTATCGTGGCAAGAATGAGAGATTTAGAAGCAAAGGACTCTCTTATAGACCTAAAAGACCGTTTCCACGATATAAACGTATTTTTAAAATAAACTGGAAGGATGAAGAGAATAACGATCAGACTAAACACATTCTTGCTATTAGTGTTGGTCAAGGATTCTGGGGCTATCCTATAAAAATACTTTATGAACATCTGGCCGATTTTGTACCTCATTTATATGCTTTGAATGATGGAGTCGCACTGATGGAATGGTGCGAACAGTCTGAATCGGTTTCTATCGGAAAGGCAGTAAAAAAAGAAATATTGGACGAGATGGCTTCTTATATCTTGAAAAGAGCTGCTTTGCCCATGTTAACATCGTTAGAAACAATATACAGGATGGAACTTAATGGGAATGGACTATGTACGCTTAACAAGATGTTTGGAGGAGGCCTCGGACTTTATGGTTTTTTATACGAGAGGGTGCTAAGATCGACGAAAAAATTTTCAAAGATTTTAGGCAATGGAGGAAGGTGTACCATAGATGGTAAAATCGGCCCACAGGAATGGATCGTTTGCCGAGACAGTGGATCGAGTTCTTTTTTCAAGATTGACTATGATGAGCACGCGTATGACTGGCGTGACTTGAGAATTTTTGATCCTCTTTATGACTTAGCTAGTGTAATTTTCGAATACTGCCTTGACGAAGAGAGCGAGCGTATCCTTACGGAAAAGTTTAAGGATAACAACTCAGGTGCGATTGATAATATCGACAAAAAGATACTCTTTTACAAGGTGTTATATGCATTTTTATTTAAAAATGCATTAAGCACGTCTCTCAGTGGAGGATATAGTACTGGAGCTTTACCACCAAGCACAAAAAGAGAACGTATTATGCAAGAGAAGCTTAACGCGAAATGTGATAGTTTTTTAACAAACACCATAAATTCATATCTGGCTTTACCCGTAAAATCCATTCCAATTTCAAAAGAACCGATTGCAGTTTTTTCAATCGATGTTGATAATGTAATAGAATTGGAGCGCTTGGGTTTTTCAGCTACGTCAAAATCTTCCGTTGAAGCCTTCTCGATGTTGAAAAAAGCCGGATTTCTTCCGATATTGAATTCCGGTCGGAGCTTGAAAGAGATTAAGTCAAGGTGTGCGGCTTTTGGTATCCCTTACGGTATTGCAGAACACGGGTCAGTTATATGGGATTCATATAAAAAAGAAACAATTACACTGCCAAGCAAGCAACAGGTGCAGAAAAAAACGAGACTGTTAAAAGAATTGAGAAAGGACAAAAATATTATCATAGATGATGGGTTTTATTGCAGTCTCAGAGTCTTTAATCGTAGAGGATGGTTTTCATATCCCGTCAATGAAGTGCTGTTAGAGGAATATTTTAGTAGCCTAGGAATTGTCGATCTGAGGCTTATTCAAACTCCCGGGAAAACCGACATTGCCTACAAGGGAATCGATAAAGGAACAGCATTACAAACATTATTGAACCGTATCGGGAGAGGCGCGCTCCCGATATATGCCATCGGAGATAGCATTAGTGATGCGTCCATGCTACAAATAGCAGATACCGGTTATGTTCCATCGAATTGTTCGCAGGAACTGAGAAGGAAACTAGCCGGTCGCGAGAACATTATTATTACACCTTATCCTTATCAGCTAGGCTTTCTTTGGGCTGTAAAAGATACACTAAAAAAACATTCTATTAACATGAAAAACCATCACATCGTTGTGGATGAGATATCAAATATGTTTTCTCAGCACGAAAAGATACATAAACTAAGTCCATACATTCACGCGTTAAAAGAAATGGCCAACGCATTGCGTATGTTTCTAAAGATGGGTCTTAACCCGGAATGATATCAAAGAAAACCTAATAATGACGAGCATAACGGAAACTTTACGATAGCTGAATCTCTCGATATTTTGCTTTATAGAAAATATAAAAGACCCCTGAATCCAGCCCGGGAGTTTCACTAATTTTTAACATGATGATGCAGACCTCGTTGCGTTGGCAGCATCAATGCAGTAAGTGTCAGGCCCCACGTCGACAAAGACAGGTGTTGCGCCTCATCTAGTGATATTATCAATCGTCGAGATCTACGTGTGAGAGACAGTAATTACTTCGCTGTTTTTATTGATTCCCAATGCTTTCAAGGCAAGAAAAAGCGCATCAGAACCCGAATTCACGCCTATGCCGTGCTTGGCTCCGACGTAGCTTGAAAACTCTTTTTCGAACGCATTTAATTCATCTCCTAAAACAAACCGTTCCGCTATCACAGACTCGTTCGACCGTCTTAGGGACTTCTTACCGTATCGCTGCGTGTTCTATTTTAGCATCAAAAAATGGGATAAATAGGATCTCTCTTTTGGCCATACTTGTGGGTATAACGACGCTGGACACTGTGCAACGCATAATCATGACTGCTTGCTCGTTATTAATCATTCTTGCTTCTGTCATCTACGAGTGCAACACTATCCTACATTGACGCCTAGTTTCATCGCTGACTATACAGTTGCGAGTCTCAAAGGGGTTCATTATTCGCCACGTTTATTTGGTAAGTATCATACGCGATGGTTCGGGCACCAAAACCTTCTTTGTACGCGGCAAGTCCACAATTTAAATAAGCGCCACCCATCTCAGTTGAAATTCCGAAATCAAAATAATCTTTGTCGCTATAATAATCATTTATCAAATAATCTAATATCGATTCTACTGCGCCGATTCTCTTTCCGAGGCTGTTCGATGCAACATATTGTATGTGGGCGACTCTTCCCGTTTCGTAAACGATAATACCTCCAGTCATGAGCTGCTGTTTATAAGCAGCGAATAGTTTTATATTCTCTGGGAATCTGCGTGCGAGTGACTCGATTTCAGTTGCAGTGTGCGTAGGTCTCGTATCGTAATTCTCTCTCAATACTGCCTCTTGAATAGACATAAACTCCTTGAAATCGCTATTTCGTCTGACGGTCAGCCCTTCTCTCTCGCCTTGCTTTATGCGCCTTCTTTTATTCTTGCTGAATCCGATCTGTTCAGCTAGACGGATCGTTGAGGAAACGTCTCTTCGAATTAACCGAGCGTCATATCGAAAAAGTGCATATAGGTCCTCCTCTGCTGGGCAAACGTGGTAAATGTGCGGAACCGCTTTGTAGATCCATGTCGTAATCCGCTGTTCGTTCAAATGCTCCATTAAGCAAGCAACTAAGCCTAACATCAGTTCGATTTTCATTTGTTTATTAGAAATGATGCCTCCAAAAGTGAGACCTTTGTGACTGTACAAAACGCCGCTTGATACATTTGCAGGCATAACAGCGATCAGGACGTCGTCTTTGAAAAACAGAAAGGATGAATCTTGGAACCTATCTGAGTGGTATTCCATATAGTCTCGATAGAAAAGAAAGCTCCCGTTTTTGGACTTACGTATGAAATCGTCCCAGCCAGATTTGTAACTTGATTCAAATTGGACTATTTCAATCATGCGTGGACTCTCATTGTTATCTAGAAGAACGCCCGGTATGACTGTTAGATCTGGCAATATTTAGAAGTCGCAATCTTGCCGTTAATTATCTGATTGCCTTTTTTTAAATGAACTGTTTTATAGAAGATTATACTTTTTTAGATCCTGAAAATTAAAATGTGTTACGCTGGAAGAGGGGGTCTCTTTATCTCCGAAATTTGCTAGTGACGATAATGATGATTGAACCTCCTATCTCATTGACTTGTTTGAATAGATAGCTTTTTGGAGATGAACTAGGCTATCAGAGCTATTTGCGACATAGATGAAATTAAGATACGCTCTGCTATTACCGTCGCCCTGTGTTAGTATGCCGGTGTGTCGAGAACGGCCGACCGGCATTATCCTGCACAACAAGATTGCCCCGGCTCCATCAGAAACGGGTATGGAGTCGACGAGATTCGCGAATTCGACGTTTCATCATCTATTATCGGTCTATGAAAATGCGCGTCAGGATTTGACCTGCTTTTTTATATGATTCCTAACTGTGATTTTAGCAAGATTGGTCTTGCACGCGTCATCGTCGTGAAAGTGTAAAATTGCCTCTATTGCAAACGATCTTGGGACAGCAATTCTGTGCCGCGCTGCGCTGCCTCCAGAACGTAAGACAATTCATGTAGGTAAATTCTTTTGTCGAGCGGGCGGTCATTTTTTCAACATAGCGCAGCAATACTCTTACATTAGCCTGAAGCATAAGCAATGCTCAGTTTTATAACGCATCTGCAGATACGCACGCGGTTTCACGTGTGTGGATTGTGTCTCGAGCGCTGCCCTAACGATCTTATACTGTAAGGTAGTATCCCTCCAAGAAATGGCTCCAAAAATTCGCCGTGCAGAATGTATCTACTTCGCCCGTTCAGCTTGCATCACTTAGGAGGTCTTAGCTACGCCATTAGCTCTTCAATTTTCATTCCGCTTCCCGAACTTAGCATAAGCTGTTCCAGAAATCCAACCTTAATTTAAGTTTGTTTCTCTCGCACATTCGAGGAGGCGATGAAATCACCCTATGTGCAGTCAATGCTCAGTCGAGTCGCGGAATGAAGTCTCGCGCCGTTGCGAAATGGTTACTGTCTTCTCCAACGTGACGGAGCCATTGGAGTATTCATTGAGGTCCTCTCGTTGCGCTCGCATGTGCGTTTTAAAAACGTCGTACTCTCGAATGTAATCCTCTTCATCGAAATAATCTGACACCAAGACCAAGCAAACGGAGCCTGAACTAAAATTATCGATTTCACGCCATACCATCGGCGGGATGTATAAGCCGTAATAGGACCGATTCAAGTTATATCGTTCCCGACTTGATCCCCCATCCAAGATAACGTCGAAACTGCCGGTCGCTGCGATGATGAACTGATGCAGTTGCTTGTGCGCGTGTCCGCCTCGCGACTCTCCACCTGGAACGTCGTAGAGGTAGTAGACTCGTTTGATCTCAAACGGTACGTGGCGATTCTCTTCAATGAACGTCAGATTGCCTCTCACATCTTCAACTTTCGGAAGTTGAATTATCCGACCTATTTCGTCTGGCATGGTTCACTTCTCAGCTTTTATCAGTCTCGCGCTTTAAGCAATCCGAAAATCAACCGTTTTTCATAATGAGTTGTTCCGACTTTATATATAACTACAGTATAGCAGCGAGGTCGATGATTATAATCGGCGTCAATGGGGCATTTTCGAAAACAATAGTGCTGAAACAACCCCAATGCTAAACCGAAAAAAGGTGGCACGCTCGACCTTTGACTTAAAGTTTAGCCGTATCGTCCCAAGAAAAAGAGAGCCAAAGCAAGCCCAAAGGCTTCCGTGACCACTGTGCAAATGATGCACCAAAGTAACTGTACTTCGGGTTAAGCAAAACGTCCAGGGCCACGTTAACTGCGACTGCAGGCCTTTACGTTGATGCTGCATTTTAAAAAACTTGTTGGAAGTCCACCGCAGTTAAAACCTCACTCCACCACGCAAAGGAAGGTTACAGTTATCCAACCGTAAGACTATTACGGATTTAAGAGGATACCTGTTGGATACTGACAGATTGCGACTTGCGAAGGGTGTTGCTATGGGGTATTGGTCTCCAATCAATTCAAAAGAGGACTATAATCTTTTCTTAGAAGCTGACATGCGCAGATTAAATATACTAAAATGGACGGCTTTTAGCCGTTTCTATAAAGTCGTATTAGCGTGGCAGCGTTTGTTGAGAAAAGCCGAATATTATCATAACTGCAGAACTTCACTGTCTTGGAGACCTTACAACCTTTATCTTCGACGCAAGCTGCAGCAATCAAGCATAAAACTCGGCTTTACCATTCCATTAAACGTTTTTGGGCCGGGATTACAGGTGGTCCATTGGGGTACGATTATAGTAAATGGAAATGCAAAGGTTGGGGCAAATTGCACCCTTCACAATTGCACGCACATCGCACAAAAGACATGGTATTCGGATAAGGCACCTAAAATAGGTGACAACGTGACGATTCTTGCAGGGGCTCGAATACTAGGGGATATAGAACTCGCAGATGGCATAATTGTGGGGGCTAATGCTGTTGTCATTGAATCGTTCACTGAACCAGGCATTACAATCGCTGGCGTTCCCGCAAAGAAGATCGGAGGAGACCGCGATTGAGGCACGAAAGATTTTTGGAACGCCGAAGAATCACTAATAAAGCTCTGTATTCACATCCAACTTACGGATAAGGCGTAAAAAATCAAAATGAATGTTAACTTACGCGGCAATCCGCATTGCATTTTGAGAACTGCGATCAATGGGCGATTGGGACACAGCAAAGATTGAACTCGCGAGAAGATACTTAGAACGCCACCCCCGCGAGCGCCCCCTTGCACCTTTTGTTCGATTTCAACAAGAGCCTCAATTCCTTCGGGCACCGTGTAAAAAAAGGCTCAGTATGAGCCGGCGGCCGCCTTCGTGCCTGGCGACGCCATATTGTCGATAAATGTCCGGGGAAGTGGTCTACTCTACGTTATGATGCAAAAAAGGTTTTCTGGCTTCGCCGAGCACACTGCTGCGCTAAAGAGCTCGTCTCTGAGCGTGGAACACACGCTCAACGTGCCTTCCGTGATTGTCGAATGGTAGTCATATTGCCAAAAAAAGCAGTAACTGCAAAAAAATAGGCAATACGTTTAACAAAGGTGGGAGGTAAAGGCTGTCTATCAAAATTGTGTTGATGCCGCGCTTTCAAAACACTTGTTGGGAGCTCACCGCAGTAAAATCTCGCTCCACTACGTAAAGGAAGGTTATAGTAACTGTAAGACTACCTCACACATTTTCAAAGCTTGCAGGACTACCGACTCGCAGCTATCAAGCGGTGCACGATGGGGTACTTGCCCTTTCCAGTTGTTATCTCACCTTCTGGAAGCTCCATAGAAAGGTGCAAAAAAAAGTCAGAAAATGCCTCAAAAAATCCTTAATCGTCCGACTTCACACGACAACGTCCTTTAAGCAGACTGCCGCGGATGCAGCTCAAGGAAGCGCCATACAAGATCGAGGGTCGGAATAGGGTTCGCGAATGTTTGTGAGTGTGTGGCGCCAATGACCGTATAAAGGACCACTTCGGTTCCGTTTGACCCCCCACTATAGGTGGTTTCTGTGACGTTGTTTGTTACTTGTTGTCGTTGGACGGAAACGGTCCTGTCGTGCTGTGCCCAGTAGGAGATGGCGTCGACGGCAGGGGGGACACGAAAGACGCTCTCATTACGGGTAGTATTGTTATACGGTATTACTTCATCAGCGCTGCCATGGACCTCAAGAACCGACACCGGTCTGGTCGCGTTACAACCCTCAACGACAGATGTTCCAGCAATAGACGCTATGGCAGCGAAGTCCTCAGGAAAATCGCAGGCAAGACTATACGCAAGCATTCCGCCGTTCGAAACACCAATGGCGTAAACACGCGAATCATTCACGGGGAGTTGACTCTTGAGCTGTACGAGGATGGCCTTAATGAATCCGGCATCATCGACTTTTTGCTGAGACGAAGACCCACAGCAGTACCCTGCATTCCACGAGTTATTCAGTCCCTGAGGATATACAACAAAAAAACCCTCAGCGTCAGCTTTTTCGTTTAAGTGGCTGACATTTGCAAAGGTTTCAGCGTCGACACCCAAATAGTGGAGCGCAATAACGAGGGGGAGGGATGTATTTCCATGATACTGAGGTGGAACGTGGAGAACGTATGATCGTGCTAATCCCTGGTACGTTAACGTCACGTGATAATCACCAGGGCGTAGGGGCTGCTCATTTGAGTTTTGCGTAACCCAATAGACTGCAGACGTTACTACGATTGCTGCGATAGCGCCAATAACTAACAAACGGAGCGGGGAACGCATTTTAGTATCTGACATAAGCAGGCCTTTTACTTAAGTGTCTGTATTTCAGTGCGGCGGTTGATAACTAATCAAAGCAGTCGTTCGACGATCGTCTGTTCGGGATTAGGTAATGACAGTTGTACAGTGAACCGCGCCTCACTTTACGCGTTTGCAATTAGGCAAGTAGAAACGTAACGAAAGATGGCGCCCAAGTGCGCTTCAACATTACGCTAAACTCTCTAATCTCCCGACTTGTTTTTTTAATCTAGCTCACAATGACAGCCCGAGTTTAGCAATGTGCCCCTCTCGATGATCGGGTTTTTTAACTTTTTTGCTTTATCACTGCCTAATGTGCCCCCCCCAAACTGTGTTATGTTCACGCGTGCTCTGAGCTTCGGATTATACACTGCCAACTGATCTTAACTGACGGAGGAGTCTCACGATTCCGATGAAGAGCTCTTTGTCTAATAAAAAAAGGCCCACTGAATAGATCAATAGGCTTGTAACTGTCACGATGGCTAATATGGTCAAGTCTTGTGTGACTCCTAGTTTCTCGAGCGAGATTTGAAGGAGAAACGCAACAATCCCTAGCGTGAGCGCTGCCAATGTAACTGACCACAGTGGTGCCAGTGCGGACTTTACTTTCAAGTCTATCAATCGAAATGCGATGGCAAAAATAGGGTAAGCTGTCAAGTATAGCGCTACCGTGTACGCGATTACAACACCTTCGACCCCCCGCCAACGAAGCCCGACAACAAAGGAGATAAGAACCACAATAGTCTCAAAGATGCTCACCTTAAACATCTCATCAGTCCTGCCCTGAGACGCGAATATCCACCAGACATTGCTTCCTATTGACTGTTCTAGTCCTGCTAAAGCGAAAATTTGAATTAGCGGGATCACACTTATCCATTTTACGCCGTAAACCACTCGGATAAGTTGAGGGGCCGCGATAAGCACCCATATCATTAACGGAAAAGAGATGGCGCCGATGTAGCGATTAGCACGAACATAAGAATCGCGCACCAGCTGTTTATCGTGTTGGATTTTCGAAAGTGCAGGAAACATGACGCTCCCGACGACATTGGAGATGTTAGTTACCGGAAGCACAAGCAGGCTGAAAGCTAGGTTGTAGAAACCAAGGGCAGCGGAGCCAAGAAACCGCCCGACGAGAAGATTGTCCATGTTTTGAGCGAAATAAGTAACGAAAGAAGATGCTGTAAGGTTCGCACCGAACCCCAACAGTCCTTTGACGTGCTTCAGCCCGAGCAAAAAATGTGGAACCCATCGAGCATAAATCAAAGTGAGAGCAGCCGCAAAAACATAGGAAAGAACCGTGTACCACGCCAAACTCCAGACGCCATATCCGGAAAAAGCCAAGAAGACAGCTATGATGCCAGAAACCCCAGTGGAGCAGATGGTGATGATGGCAAGGGCTTTGAAATTCATGCGTTTCGTAAGCAGCCCATAAGACACGTTGCAAAATGAAATTATGAAAAAGGTCGTGGATATAAACACGACAAGGGGGGTCAGTCTTGGTTGAGAATAGAAAGCAGCTATTAAAGGCGCAGAAGCTGCGAATACCGCGGTCAGCAACGCGCCCAGGCCCACGCTTATCCAAAAAGTCGATGATAAAGCCTCGTCACTCACATCTTTTTTTTGCACAATAGCAGATTCCAATCCAAATCCTGCAAAAATGGCCACAAAATTCGAAAATACGACGACCATAGCGATCAGTCCGAAGTCGCTGGGTGTAAGCAATCTCGCTAAGATCGCAGAAATCAGTATTGACATTAGCAGCTGAGCTATTTTTGACGTTGCAGTCCAGCCAATGCCGCGTACGGTTCTCGACTCTAGGGTCATGCTAATTCTCGAAAGGACACGTTATGGCGTGCTTTTCATACTTCGTTAGCCTCGTGCTCGATGAGATGACGCTGTCAGGACAAATCTTAAAGCTAATACGGCAACAAGCCACTGGCTACCAAAATCGCAATATGGGCGCGAGCCTGTCAATGTACGTCTAATATGTAAAACCTGTCATTTCGTGTAGCAGTGAATCGTCATCATAAATATATTGGAAGGAGCAAAAATTAAGGAGTGCGCAGTCAATTTTAAACTGATGTTAATTCAATATTATATAATCTAGATATTGTGAATATACCCCAAGTGGCAAGTTTTATATTTGTACTGAGCTTATCGTGCTTGCCAAATGAACTGACGGCAAAAAAGTGCATTGGGTCATTGACTCGCTAAGCTTTAAAAACGGAGCCTCAAAGTCATAAGAATGAAGATTGCAATCTCTACGCTAAGCGATATCTCTATGAATGAAGGCACAAGCGTGCGAGCAAAACGAGTATTTGAACAGCTGCAAAAGGAGGGATATGATTGCACATTGATCATACGAGGCAGGGGCCAGAGAGAAGCCAACAATATAGAGGTAATCAAGCCGTCAAAGCTTTGGAACTTTCAATTGATCCCCATTGTTTTAAAAAACCGATTTAATCTTGTTTATTGTTCAGCCGATTTATGGGGTTTTTTTACCTACTTCGCACTGGCTAAGTTGTACAATTTCAAGGTACTGTTTGAAGCGCACGGGATTTTATCGCTCGAGAGAGAGCAGAGTTTGCCTAATCCGAATCCCATTGATAAGGTTGGGATCAAGATGGTGAAGTGGCGCGAGAAGTTCGCAGTGAAACACGCCGATTCTATAATTGCATTGTGCTCAGATATTTACAAACACTTCGCAACACTCAACAAGCGTATTTTCCTTGTCCCTAATTTCGTCGATGAAACTAGATTTAAGCGTCGAGAGAATAAAGCTCAGTGCTCAGAGGATGATGAAGGAAAAACTGTCGGCTTAATTGGACCATTCGGTAAAGATTGGGCCGCGGGCGCAAACACCAACACTCTAGATTTTGTATATAGGAATGTGGACAAATTTGATGAACGCATCAAATTCACAGTTATCGGCGCGTGCGACTATAAGCCGATCCGAAGTGAGCGAATACAATATGTCGGTTACCTCAAAAGATTTCAAGATTATGTTGACCAATTAACGCTCTTGGACGCCGTCTTGGTTGCTTCGACATTCCCCACTTCTGGACCGCTAACCAAGATTCTAGAGCCGATGGCGTGCTCATTGCCGGTTTTTACGACACCAGTGGGCGCCGTTGGCTTGGACCATATCACGTCCGAAGAGGATATATTCATCAGTGAAGAATCCGGGCTAGTGACTAAAGTCAATGAATCCCTTTTTGACTCCGACCTTATGGAGAGAGTCGGTAAAAATGCCCGACGCACGATCGAAAAGCATTACGGGGTAGAAGTGAATAAAGAGAAGTTGATTGCAGTGATAGAACAGTTAGATATATAGACGCGAATGCAATTGTTGACGCCTTAAGATCCTATATAATCTGCAAGCATGAGTCAATATTCAGAGAGAACGTAGGGGTCTGGAACCATCTCCTAGTGAATAAGGAGAATCTGATTGTCAATTCCTTTTATGAGGCGCGTGAAAAGGGAAACTGGTGAAGAGAGCTTCAAGCGCGGACTATAAAAATACCACGTCACTGAAGCACTCTTCCCTACCTTGTATCACGTTGATGTAAAAGAGCGAAGTTGATCGGGAACACGATAAACATTGAAGCATCTGACACGCTGCATATTTGAATGAGTTAATGAAACAACTAATATTACTGAGCTGCCCGCGAAAACTAGCACGTCGTGAGTAAAAGACATGAAGTGTCTGCGAAAATTATGATACCCTTCATCGATTTAACCAGAGAATATGCTGAAATCGGGGACGAGATCACCAGCATCATCCAAAGAACTCTGGAAAATGGGTGGTTTATCCTTGGACAACAACTGAAGGAGTTTGAAAGAGAGTTTTCCCGGTATATCGGAGCTAAGTATGGCATCGGTGTGAATTCAGGTTCCGATGCTCTATTTCTTGCCTTGAAAGCATTAGGAGTCGATGAAAACAGCGAAGTTATAACTGTTTCTCATACGTTTATCTCAACAGCCGATAGTATTGTGAGGTGTGGAGCGAAACCTGTCTTCGTCGATATAGAGCCTGAAACTTATTGCATCAATCCTGCGCTGATCGAGGACAAAATAACGGAAAAAACCAAGGCCATTTTGCCCGTCCATCTTTACGGGCACCCAGCGCACATGGGGTACATCCTTGAGATCGCAAAAGAACACGGTCTTTCTGTAGTCGAGGATGCGTGTCAAGCGCACGGGGCAGAATATAATGGGAAAAAGGTAGGTAGCATTGGGGATGTGGGGTGTTTCAGTTTTTATCCGGCGAAAAACATCGGTGCCTATGGTGACGGAGGTTTCGTCACGACAAACGATAGCAGCTTGGCAGAAAGAATAAAGTTGCTGAGGAATTATGGCCAATCTAAGAAATATCATCACGACCTTGTAGGTGTCAACAGCCGTCTGGATGAGCTGCAAGCGGCGGTACTGCGAATCAAACTATCGCGCTTGGGTATGTGGAACGAAAAGAGGAGGCGTATAGCCAAACTATATGCGGAAGTACTCGATCAAAAAGGCATTATTCTCCCGGCTGAAAGAACCTATGCAAAGCACGTATATCATTTGTTCGTAACGCGATTAGCTAAGAGAGACAAGTGTCAACGGTTCCTGCAAAAGAGAGGCATTCAGACACAGATTCACTATCCAATACCAGTCCATAAGCAAAATGCCTACAAAGAGTTTGAAACTGCGAAAGACTTGTCAGTCACTGAGGCGATATGTAACGAAATTCTCTCGCTGCCGCTTTATCCCTCTTTGACCGATGAAGAAGTTGTGTACATAGGGGGGGCACTGAAAGATGCCATTAGTTAGCGTAGTAATTGCTTCATACAATCACGAGAAGTTTATCTCCGACTCTATTGAGAGTGTTCTAGGTCAAGACTTCGAGGACCTTGAATTGATAATTGTGGATGATGCTTCGACAGATTCATCAAGACAAATTATTCAAAAATACGCCACGGAAGACGCCAGAGTGCGCGTAATCCTCCACGAGACAAATTGTGGAATCGCAAAGACGATGAATGATGGTATTGCTGCTGCGAAAGGAAAGTTTCTGGCGGAAACCGCATCAGATGATGTGTGGATGAAGGACAAGCTCAGCAAGCAACTTGCCGTTCTTGAATCTGATGAGGACCTGGTCGTTTTTACTGAGGCGGAGATTATCGATGAGAGCGGGCAACGGGTATGCCCAACGTGGACTGAATTCCACGGCATCTCGGCAAAGAAAACAGGGGACATTTTCCACGACCTCTTAGGGCGGTGGGAGTTCTTTATGAACTCGAACATGCTCCTTGAGAGGGCTAAGCTGGGCCACATTAGGTATGATGAGAGTTTGAAATACGGAAACGACTATAAAATGTATCTGGAGTTAGCAGCAAAGTACGCGTTTTATTTCATACCAGAACCACTTGTTCAGTATCGAACACATTCGAGCAACACCTGTGGCATTCAGGGGTTCCAAGGTGAGGCAGCTCGGGTTCATTGCGAGGAGGATATTATGGTTCTAGAGTATGCACTGAGTAAGTGGCACCACCAAATGTCGGCAAAAGCTAAAGCAACGACGCTCAACAGGTTAGCCGACCGGTATTACAAGCTCGGTCAAAGTGGAAAGGCGCTGATGTGCTTCTGCCGGGCATTTGCATACGACCCCTTCCGGAGGTCAAACCTCCAGCACCCGCGACGATTTCTCCAGTTCACGAAGGATGTATTGGGATTTACGCCCCTAGAACGCGATTAGACGGTTCGAAATAAGTGTATTGCCCTTACCCATCAGTGAGATTCGTGCTAAAATCACCCTTCTTCTGAATTGTTGTTTCAGTGCAGTAATACTCGGTCTTCTGTCCTACTTCGCAGTAACTAAATAACAATGCAGAATGGATTGTAGGTAGCTCAGTGACATTCATACGTGCGGGGTGTGCGCAGAGGTCCGAGAGCGTAGTAATTTGTCTTATCGTCGTCAAGTACCAGATAGATATTCTTGAGATTGCAGCAAAAATACCCTTTTCTAATTAGGCCTAAAATCGGAACATTATTAAATATTGTCTCAAAATAGCAATCGAAAGCACGGCGGCCCCCCGCGCTGAGAATAGGGGGAAAAATGTATTGGGACAGTTTATAGTCCGAAGCTATCCTAAGGTATGCTTAGGGTGTGCGTTTTTGTCAAAAAAAGAACGCTAATGCGTCGGATTTAGGAGCGGCCCTTACACACATTAGAGATATTTATTCGCTCAGATTTTTAGCAAAGCGGGATACGGTTTTTCACTCCCCACGAATTCTCACAGCAGCTTGCATATATGAAGCGTGAAAAGGGAGAAATTATCGAGGCTCACGTTACAACGAAGTTAATCGTGAAATAGCGCGCACCCAAGAGGTCCTCATTGTAAGGAGTGGGAAAGTGCAAGTCGACCTATACAACGGCGAAAACAAATATAAGGGTAGCTTCACGTTGGGGGCAGGAGATCTTGTTTTTTGGCCTTCGGGGGCCATGGCTTCACAATGCTTGAAACGACAGAGATGCTTGTGATCAAACTAGGGCCTTATTTAGGCGACCAAGATTAAGTGCGCTTCGCCGGTCACCACAGCGCTCGTCCTGAGGATCAATCGCGATTCCAGTCAGCGAACCCCTACTTGACGGCAGGAAGAAAGAACTGCTTACACGGTGTATAGATAGTGGTGAGCAGCTGAAGTAGCAGGTCGGCGCAAAATGCCATCTGGTCGTCTGTGTCTTCGCCTGGCAGCTCGGCCTGAGTCAGTCGGATATATATATATATATATATATATATATATATACGACACCGCCCCCCTGCCGCGTCCTTTTCGTTCTACCTCAACGTAGCCGTACAACTCCAATTCGGCGATGAGTGCTGAAAGCGTCTTATGGGAAACCTGCTCACGACCACTGAGACGCATAATATTGTTAAATTCTCTATAAACCTCAGTTAGTGACTGCTTTCCTTCTTTGCTGTAAATTTGCTGCCCAAGGACTATGTTAAGACAGACGTGGACGGTATTAATAGGCGTACGGAAGCGAAAATACGGAGGACTGAAGCCGATCTTCGGTTAAGACGCTCTGCGCGGGCTTATTCTGCGGCGTGAAGCCGGTATTGCCGGCACCGCCCGCATTTTCGGGGGACCACCCCCACCAGAACATCCCCGCAAACCACGGCTTGTTGGCAAATACCTGCAAGGCTGCCGTATAGCAGTTGGCCTGCCCGAGTCCATTGTAAGGTTCGACGGAGTCATTTGAAGGCTGCTTCGCAGCGTAATCGGCGCTCCGGTACCCGATTTCGGTGAATATCACCGGTTTATTCACGGTTGCCTGCAACGTCTCAATCTCTTGCGTCCAGTTGTGAACCGTTGTTCCATCGTTATAGCTTGACCACCCAGTAACAAGGTCAGCTACCGAAGGCGTCTGCGCACTGCTCAATGGGAAGTATGCGTCGATTCCTACGTAGTCGAGCAACCTCCAGAAAGGAACCTGACTATACAAATCATTCCAAAACAGCGCCGCGTAGGTGAGCGGCCCGCTGTAGATTGCTCGCACACCACTTATCAAGGTGCTCCAGAGCGAATAGTTGCTCGTGTCGAGTCCGTTGAGTTCGCCGCCCACGCAGAACAGTTCCACGCCGTTGGCTTGTGCAATCTGTGCATAGTGGTCACACATCGTCGCGTAACTCGCAAACCAGGCGGCAGGGTCTGTCGGCTCTATATCGCCGTAATTGTCACCGTAAACTAGATGCAGTTTGAGCATCACCCTCATCCCCCGAGCGTGGATGTCGTTAATCGCAGCAATCACTGCGGCGTCAGTGGGGGTTGCGTTAGGGTCAGGATAAACGGTGTTTGATGTGTGAGTGTCGAGTTTCCAAAAAACGATTAAGGCGACGGAGTTGGCTCCCGTACTCTTTAAAGCGTTGAGCGACGACTTGGAAATAGCAGAAAGGTACCCGTTTGGTGTGTAAGACACGTAGGAAACCCCCCTGTAATTTAGGGCAGACCACGTGACTCTAGACTGTGCGGCTGATGGTATCGTTGGCTGCATGGTGACCACGCTGACCGATAGGACGATCAGCAGGACAATGATTATTAAGGGAACGACACGCCTGTAGACGTTCATTTCTGTCTCCAATCTCGTTCTTTTTCCAAAGACAAAACACCAAACGAGAGTGCTCCACGAGACGGAAAGTGCGGCCTCAGCACCAGCGCAGCAAGCCGGGGATATCGAAGTGCACGACGGGAAAACCCGCAAAACGAACACGCACCTAGGGTAATGCCGCGCTCAGTATGGCATGCTTTGATTGTTATATGGTCTGTCGGCGTGAGGGACGATAAAAGTTCTCATTCGTCCTTCTGTCTATCGCCTCCGAAGATATAGCTCCAAAACCCAACTTTCGGCGCAGGTTCCGCCGAGTAGTCAGTTGCCTCCATGCCCCTTTCCCTTAGACTAAATCCTTAAGCGCGTCTAACAGTGCTTTCCGTTCAAGGCTCTCCTCGTTTTTAATACCATCATCCCGGTTGCTCCCCTTTCTAGAATCAGGTATTCTAGGTCGCCGCAGGAATATGCTACTACCGTTTTGGCGCGATCAAACACGTAGCGCAGAGCTACGAGAAAATGGGCCTGTTGTTCTTGCGGGTACGCGGCGAGACTACGCGCGAACGGACAGACGAACTGAGCAAAGACGGGTTCCCATCGCCATCAGCAGGATCTTGAAAACTCGCTGACGTGAGCATTGGAGCGCCTCTCGTTGCCCCGGAATGAAGGCAGCGTGCGTGAAAGGAATCGACTTGGTTTGTAACCTCTGATCTCCCCTATGAGTGTGTGCTTTGCTTTTTTTCAGATGAGCCCAGCGGCGGAAAGCATATATGAAAAATGTATTGGTAGCGTATCAAGGCTAACAGTTAGAAGGGCTAGCATACACGTCCTGCAGGTCCTGGTCGTTGAATTGCAGGTATACTGCTGTTGTATTGATATTGATATGTCCTAAGACCTGCTGCAGGCGACGCAGGTCAACCCCCTGCCACACGCTATTGATGGCAAAACGTGCCGGAACGTGGGGGTGAATCTTCTTGCCTATCAACCTGGAATACGTGTTTAGGAGCCTTAGGACCCACTGCTGTGTTATGGGGAATACAGGGGCCTCAGCAGGTATTGCATTAGCCTCAATGTAAGCCTGCGGCTGGGCCAATGTCTCAGGATCATCGAGAGGCAGACGACGCTGCTTGTTGCCCTTTGCTTTTAGGATCCGAACCATGCCTGTGTGATACTCCAGGTCCACCGGCCTGATATTCAGGACTCATTCACCCGGATCCCAGTGCGCCATAGCAGCGTTATAATTAGGTAGTCTTTCGTGCTACAGCTGGCCGCAGCCTCCAGCATAACGTCAACGTGGGGCTTCTCAAGATAATTGGTGATGTCTTTCGTGTTCTAGGGAAGCGAGTTTCTATAATGACACAAATAGAAAGTAAGACTTTGCATTTTGGCCTCGTTCAAAGATGTGTATTTATGGCCTGGACACGTAGGCTGTTACTGTCCTAAATAGGTCATTTTTGTGTGATTTTGTATGTCCAACCTACTTTTTACCGCCGAGCGGCTAGATCCATCTTCCCATTATCCCGGAAATTATCGGCTCCAACCCGAAGATCGTCAAGGACAGTGTAATCAGTGCTGCGACGTCAGTTGAGAGGGGGAATAATGGCCTTATTAACCAGAAGAGGAACATGAAAATGGCGACGTTGACCGCGATGTGTAGGTCTATCAACACGAAGACGCCGATGAAAATGCCAAAGCTGCCCACGATTATGCCGCCCACTGTGCCGCGCACTGCGCTCGCGATTCCGGCAAAGAGCAATCCTAGAGCCAACAGGTTGAGTAGGGTCAAAATAAATCCATCGTAAGACAGAACGACATAGAAAGACAGAACGAGTACCAAGACGGCGATTAGGGTTGCTAGAACTGACAAAATCAAGTTGAGCCGGCGCCGTCGCGAAATGCCGTTCGCAAATATGCGTATGATATATACAATTTCAAGGATAATTAGCGCGACTGCTAGGAATGCAAGGAGTGCTGTCCGACTCCACGACACCCCTGGGTAAAAGGCGGCGACGCCCAGGGCAATAATCATAAGACCTGCGCTGATCTCAAGTATTCGGAGCCACGGGGGACTCTTTTTTTTGTCTTTCGTAGTCATTTGGTGTCCTGACTAGGCCATTTCATGCTATTTTGTGCTTCCAGGGGCCCATTTCTACCATATACCATAGTTCAATGCATGCAAAAAAAGCCGATTTAAGTGATGATTGTGATTAAGAATCTCTCTGTTTGCATGATAACCTGCTGGTATCATAATGTTTCTATGGCTAACCACTCGGAGAATCTTATTAATGCATTTATGAGAAAAGACGTCTCCGTCCAGGTTGTAACGAGTCATTGCGTATGTAAACGTCTATACCGGGCCCCCGTCTACGATTACTTCACCGAGTGTATCAATATGCTGATGCTGTCATCGTTCATTCCGAACAACAAAAGGATCGCATGATACAGGTTGGAATTCCAAAAGACAAACTTCACGTGGTATTTCATGGTGGTCATAAGGTTAGTCTCAGGGGACTGGCAAGGACCAGAGTTACTTTTTTTGGAAGCCCTGAAGAAAATAAAGGCTTCTTTACCTCCTCAAAGCGCTTCGAATCTTACGTGATAAAGGGATAAAGATCAACCTAGAAATATATGATACCTTTGGGGAGAGTGCAGAACAAAGAGCAAAAGATGAGGCTAGACGGAATAGCGTGGAGGATCAGATCCAGTGGCACGGTAGGGTGAGTGAATCAGAATGTTGGAGCCAAATGACCCGATGTTTCGGTGGTGAAAAGCGGTTTTGCATTTGTCCATCGTTTACCGAAACCGGGGGCTTGACCGTAATATGTGCTGTTTCTGAAATAGGCAATGACACACAACAGCAGTACCACAAAGCTTACCGAGCTCGTAACGACAAGAAAGGAAAACGGCTTGATTATTTTTAGCGCGCTGAAGACAACGCTATTCACAAGCCCGATTGATAGCACGACTGTGACGCTCAGCCCGACTGCATACAAGGCAGTTTCAACAATACTCAGGTTGCGTAGTCTAAGAGCTGCAAGAATAAGAATCCCAGGGACGAACGTGAGATAAAGAAAGCCTAGAAGCGGCTGAACAATCGGCATCGAGACTCCGAACGCACTTAGTCCTATCACTGCCCATAGTGCGATCTGAAGCGACAGCACGTGGCTAGCAGCTTTTTTATGCTTACGTCGTTTAGTTTAATGTGGGCCTCGAGCTCCATTGGATTACGGAAAATGGCGAGGAGCTCATACCAAGCCAAGTCAAAAACAGTCCGCACCCAAGCTGCAGGCGTTAGCGTGGCTTGTGTCGTGTCATACAGACGCCGCCCATGATATGTGACTAGTACTTCGGGGCTCTGCGCACGGCTGTAGGCGCTACGACTCTCGGCGCACACGATCGCAAGTGTGGTCGCGACGCTGTCCGTGACCGTAAACTGATAGCGCCCGAAAGCGTCAGTGGTGGTGGCCGTGCGCACCTTGTTCGCCGGATCATCCGTGTTGTAGAGAACCACGGGCACCGCCACCATATCTGCACCTATGCTGCTCGTGAGGTGTCCCGCGATCGTGACGTCGTCCCTGACGGACGGTTGTGCAGGGGTGGCCGTGGCAGTGATGGTCGTAGGAGTTTCTACTCCCACCTCTCCGCGCCTCTGCAGTTCGTCTCTGTCCGGGACGCTAAGCGCAGCTCCTGTTCTCTCAGCGTCTACATTCGCGCCCTGGTCCCCGACAGCAAGAGCGGATTCGTCTACGGTCGAGATGCCGCGTTGGTGTTGCTTTTCTTCGTCGCCCGGCAATCTCGCAAGCCTCCTCATCGTTCAAAAACCGTATTGCCGGCTGTTTATTCGCAGAAAGTCGTATAGGTTCTACTTCGACGATAGAGTACAATACTACCGTCACCGGAGGCCGTAGCACGCATAGCAGAGATATGCCGGAACTGTAGAGTTACCCTGTCGGTACGGCCTTCGCAACCGCGCACTCAGGTTCCTAAGTGCTCGCCTACGTCGGGCAATGGATGAAATAATAGGACAAACGCAAGGTGACGCGGGTTCACGGACCTTGCCTGAGACCACTTATATAACGTTAGCACGCTTCCAGTGATCAGTGATGCGTAACAAGTTTTTAAAGGCAATGCAAGTGAAAGCGCACGATGCTTGTCGCAGAGTTGAGGTTCGCTTCAATCAGATCGGCTTATGATAATCGCTTGGTTTGCGGGCCGATCTGCCGTCTACGACATATGCAGTTTGCGTGTATCTATCGGCAAAAAAGATCGTCTGGTCTGTGACATCTCCAGTCGAATGAGCTTCGCTAGGGGTATAAGAATGTTATTGGTTCCATCGCGGTGGCCCGTTCTTCTGTGACCTCCGTGTTACCTTACCACTGCCAGCTTTTATTTGTAAAGGGCTGTGTAAGTAATTGCCTGCTCGAATCAAATGGTATGCTGAACAATAGGTCTCAGAATAGCAATACAATGCACGATGCGAGCCGTGAAGAGAGCAACGCGAAAAGCGTTAATACTTTTAGCCTTTCCGTTTTTCTTCATACAATACAATGGTTGGCTAAAAGCATGGGTTGATATTAATTTAACT
>Ga0116107_1000715_pt1 | contig 24059 bp, 20 predicted proteins | sample June2015DPH_6_10_FD_88969 | JGI IMG/M metagenome (GOLD analysis project Ga0116107, IMG submission 88969) | Peatland microbial communities from SPRUCE experiment site at the Marcell Experimental Forest, Minnesota, USA - June2015DPH_6_100 | ecosystem: Environmental > Terrestrial > Soil > Wetlands... | reverse complement strand
TGTTTTTGCGCAGGATGCCGGACGGCACCAGATGCAGGACGTATTTTTGTTTGCCGATGAAAACGGTGTGGCCGGCATTGTTGCCACCGGCGTAGCGGACGACGATATCCGCATCCTCCGTCAACACGTCAATGATTTTGCCTTTGCCTTCATCGCCCCACTGGGCGCCAACCAGAATTGTGTTTGCCATATTTTTTAACGGGACCGCGCCGTGTATTCGCAATAAAAATCCCCGAACGTGAATTCGGGGCAAAGCGCGTGTCTTTGCGTTGGGAAGTTAGAGACGGAAAAGACCGATGTCAATTCCGCAGCGGAAATTTTATGGCGGAGAGAGGGGGATTCGAACCTCACGATTCCGCACGCCAATAAAGGGGAATCTCACGGAGACTCCCGAATAGACTCCCGAAATCCAATCGCGTCTTGTCCCGACCTGTCTCAAATAGTCACGGCTTGGGCTAAACTTTCCCCGCCAATCAAAGCTGCCATTCTCGCCCTTGTCAGGACGGCAAGCTGATTCTCCAAACAAACCGATCAGCATGACCACGAACATTACAAGGCACTTGGGCGCGTCGCAATCGCATTTTACGCGCCTGCAAACCCACGACATGGACTGGCCATGTGCTTCTGTCGGAAAACATGCTGGCGAGGCTGGCAACCATCACAGCCACGATGGGGACAGAGAGTGAAAAACTGAAACGAAGGACGAACCATGAACTTGAATCCCGCTGAATTGCTCAATCCCATTTTCAACACGCTGGACAGCTTGATTGAAAACGACGGCGTTTATTTCTACCTGGTATTTGTCTGGCTGGCGCTGCTGGCCATCGGTTGGATTTTAAGCGGCGGACTGCGACGGAAACGGCTACAAGGAAACTCCGGCACGGTCATTCCCGCCATCATCTTCACGATGCAACCGCCGACGCAATCCCCGCCGCCAATCATCGGCATCGAGGTTGACCAGACGTGGAGCGACGACAGCGAAACAACGGACTAACCATGACAACTTTTCATTCCCGACAATCAGACCGTGGACGACGTGCCCGCAAAAATGCAACCGCCGACACGTTCAATTTCACGGCACAAATTCCACCATCAATTTGCGCGGTCATGCACATAAAGCATGACAAACGCGGTGCAACAATTTTCAAATCACTGTGCAAGCGCACGGCTGTCAGCAAATGCTTTTATAGGGTAGAAGCCTTACCCCTTGTCTGGACAAGGTTTTTACGGCTCGCCAATAGCTCGCCGAAAACTGCGCGGAGTCCCGCGAGACGGCCACGCGATGGGCGCGCAACATCCGGCAAGACATCCGACGAAATTTCTCGCGCCATATGCCGCCATTGCTGAATTGCTAGAACAACATGGCGTCAAGACCAGCCGGGCGCGGGTGGCCGAATACGGCCGCATCGTCCTGGAAGGCGGGAAATCGCGCAAACGCCGGAAACGGGCGAAAAATGCGCCGGTCGTCAATGTCCCGGCCACGCCTCAAGGTGCGCCAGTCGTGGCCGCAAAATCCGCGCCGGCCACGCCGCCGGCGCCGGCGATCACGAGCGATGTCCCGCCGCCACCAAAAGAAAGTTCGCCATACCATTCACGCGGACCGCACATTGCAAATGTGAGAATGATGAAACCAGAGGAAGCCAAAGAATTTAATGACAGCCTGTTGCACATTCCATCTTGCGGGACTCCGCGCAACCATCGGCGAGATTTTGGCGAGCCGTAAAAACCGTGTGAAACTACGGGGTAACGCGTGCCTTGACTCATTTCTGATTTTTTCCGCTCCCTTGCGTTTGTCCTGGGTGTGGCTTGACCGGACGATTCCAGCGGCATGAACGGCTGATGTTGAACTGTGTTGAGTTCCGTTGAGCCGGGGCGTTGAATACCGTTGAACCTGTCAACAGCTTTCAACGCTTTTCAACGGTGCTTGACCGTCGCACTTCTCCGGCCTCTACCAACGTAAGGGGATGGTGTCATTAAAATACAAGGCTTTCAAGTTTCAGAAAGCCGTCAGAAATCACGTTCGGCTGAACGTATTGAAATTGAGTGGTGGATGTCGGCGTAATGTGTTCCGACTGGAACTGGCCGATGTTTTTCTCTGGCGCACTGAACGTCCGTTTCTGAAATCGGAGCGGACGGAACGGTTGTGGAGTCGCGGGATTTTGGAAACGGACGTTGAGTGCGCTGTCGTATAGGTTCAATTGAGAGGCGATTTGTTTGCGCGGTTTGTGAGGCACGAGCAAAATCGGGCAGTCAAAGCGCCGGGATGCCGGCAAAATTAACCGGCTTGGACTGTATTTGTCCTACCTATGTGTTAAAATACGCCTATGCCAAACATGAAAAAGCACGTAACGGTTGCGGCGGGAGTTGGGGGTGGGGCAAATCTGGTGTGGCAGCTTTACAAACTGTTTAACTCACCGAACCCGCCAATAGATTTTTGGGAAACACTCCGCCGGATTGATTATCTTGAAATGGCTGCGTTTGCAGTGATAGGAGGAGCGTGTGGCGCATTGCCAGACATTATTGAACCTGCCGACCATCCGAATCACCGCACATTGTTTCACAGTCTTGCGTGTGCTGGCGTATTGACCTACGGAGCGTTTGGCAAGCACACGGAGAGTTTGAGGCCAGAGGATAGACACACCCTCAGAATTGCTGCTTTGTCATACCTCTCGCATCTGTTCTTGGACTGCGAGACGCCCAAGGGACTCCCCATTATGTGCGAATCATGGTGGTTGACATAGATGTCCATAATCTATGGTGTTGGAATCATTCATATCGCAAAGCCTCGATGGGATTAAGTGCAGCGGCCTTGTGGGCGGGATAAAATCCGAAGAAAATGCCGATGATGGAACTGACGCCGAAGGCAAGAAGAATGGAGCCGGTGGAAACGATGGCCTGAAAATTGGCCACGACACCGACCAGTTTCGACGCGCCGATGCCGCACAGCACGCCTATCAATCCGCCGAGTAAACTTAATGTGACGGCTTCGATCAGGAATTGCAGCCGTATGTCGCCCGGTTGCGCGCCAACGGCGATGCGAATGCCAATCTCGCGGGTGCGTTCGGTCACGCTGACGAGCATGATGTTCATGATGCCAATGCCGCCGACGAGAAGTGAAATGCCAGCCACCGCCCCAAGCAGCAAAGTGATGATTGTCGAAACGGAATTCACCGTGTCGGCGATTTCCTTCTGGTTGAAAATATTGAAATCGTCGTCCTGGCCGGCGATCAAGTGATGGCGCTGGCGAAGCAGGCTGGTGAGTTGCTGCTGGGCAATTCCCATCCGGTCGGAACTGACGACCTGGACGTTTACAGAGCGCAGATATTTGTCACCGGTGAGGCGTTTCATGGCGGTCGTGTAGGGGATGATGAGGCGGTCGTCCTGATTTTGACCGCCCATGCCCGAGCCCTTGCTTTCGAGCAGGCCGATGATGACGAACGGGATGTTTTTAATCCGCACACTTTGGCCAACAGGATTGAGCGGTCCGAAAAGTTCATTCGCAGTTTTCGAGCCGATGACAGCGACCTTGGCCGCGCCACGCACTTCGCGTTCCGTAAACATCGAGCCGGAAGAAAGTTTCCAATCGCGGATTTTCAAATAATCTTGTGATTCGCCGACGATGCTGGTGGACCAATTTCGTCCGTTGGCGATGGCTTGGGCGGTGGTGGAATCTTCGGGACTGATGGCCACGACATCCGTCACTTCGCGGGCAATGGCATCGGCGTCCGCCAGTGTGATGGTGCTGGCGCTGCCGAGGCCGGAGTTCACGCCGCCGGAATGTTTGCTGCCGGCAAAAATGGTCAACAAGTTTTGGCCGAGAGCGGAAATCTGGCTCGTGATGCGCGCCTGCGCGCCGTTGCCGACGGCGACCATTGCCACGACCGAGGCTACGCCAATGATGATGCCCAGCGCGGTGAGGCTGGAACGTAATTTATTGCGGCGCAACGCCCGCAGGGCGATCAACGCTGTCTGCCCTGCCTGGATAAATAAAATTTGCATCAAGGTAAACATGGGCTTCATGCGAGTTTGGCTTTTTGCTCGGCCTGATCGAGCGCGGTGAGTTCCTGCCGGGCAACGCGGCGTTTTTCATTTTGCGTGTCGCTAATCACCTGGCCGTCGCGCATGACGACAATGCGTTTGCAATAGGCGGCGATGTCCAATTCGTGCGTAACCATGACAAGGGTGATGCCGGAGTCGTTGAGTTCCTGAAACAGCCCCATGATTTCGATGCTGGTGCGCGTGTCGAGATTTCCGGTCGGCTCGTCAGCCAGAACCAGTTCGGGGCGGTTGACCAGCGCGCGGGCGATGGCGACACGCTGTTGCTGGCCGCCGGACAACTGGCTGGAATGATGGCCGCGCCGGTCGCCGAGACTGACTTTTTCCAGCGACTGCACGGCGCGCTGACGACGGTCGCGCAGTGACACGAGCGGGTGGGTGTAAAACAACGGCAGTTCGACATTCTCCAAAGCCGACGTGCGCGACAGCAGATTGAAGCCTTGGAAAACGAAGCCAAGTTTTTTGTTGCGCAGCCTGGCCAATTGTTTGCGGTTCAGGCCGGCGACCGCCACGCCGTCGAGCAAATAAGTTCCGCTCGTGGGTTGATCGAGACAACCGAGCGTATTCATCAGCGTGGACTTGCCCGAACCGCTGGCGCCCATGACGGCCACGAATTCACCTCGCTGGATGTCCAGCGTGACGCCGCGCACGGCTTTTACCTCGACCTCGCCGGTTTTATACGTTTTGACGAGATCGCGAAGTTGGATGACCGGTGTGCTCATGAGGGCTATTGCGGCGCTTGTGGCGGTGGTGAACCGAAGCCGCTGCTCTTGGCTTCTGCGGCAAGCGTTGAGGTGACGACTGATGTGCCTTCGCTCAGACCGTCGAGAATTTCCGTGTTCACACCGTCGGTGATGCCGGCTTTAACAATAAGCGGCTTGAGTTTCGCGCCATCGGCGCTGGTGGCGTAAATAAGCCGCTGGTTGCGTTGCAGGGTTGCGGGCGGTCTTCCTTCATAAATCGCGTTGTCGGGCGGCGTGAAACGCAACGCCGTGTTGGCAATTTTCAAGGCGTTCTCGCGCTCGGCGACCAGAATGGAAACATCCGCCGTCATGCCGGGAAACAGTTTTTGCTCCGGGTTGTCCACGGAAATGATGGTCTGGTAAGTGACGACGTTTTGTGTCGTGGTCGGCGATTTGCGAACTTGCGTCACCGTGCCGTGGAACACGTCGTCGGGAAAGGCGTCCACGGTGAAGTCCACCGGCTGGCCGTCCTTGACCTGGCCGATGTCCGCCTCGGAAACGTCGGCTTTGATATTCATCTTGGTGATGTCCTGTGCGACGGTGAACAGAATCGGTGTGGTCATGGCAGCGGCCAGTGTCTGGCCGAGGTCCACATCGCGTGAAATGACGATGCCGTCCACCGGAGCGGTGATTTTGCAATAGCCAAGATTGGCTTGGGCGCTTTCAAGCACCGCTTGTTTGATTACGACTGTGGCTTCCGCCTGCGCCAGTTCGGCGGTGGCTTGATCCAGATCCAACTGTGACGCGGCTTTCAGCGGGACGAGAATTGTCTTCCGCTCCAGATTCTGGTGCTTGAGCGTAACGTCAGCCTTGGCGCTGGCGAGGTCGCCCTCGGCCTGGCGCAAGGCGGCTTGATAAACGGTCGGGTCAATCTCCGCAACGAGCTGGCCCTTTTTGACCGGGGAGTTGAAGTCCACATATAGTGCGGAGATTTTGCCGGAAACCTGGCTGCCGACATCCACGCTGACCACGGCGCTCAAGGTGCCGCTGGCAGTGACATGTTGGACGATTTTGCCGCGCGAAACGGGCACGGTTTCGTAACGAGTCGTGCCGCCGGACGGCTTGCAGCCGGTGAGAACTACAAGGCCAAGCGCCGCGAGAAACGCCATGCGTCTTATGATTTTCGGCTGGTGACGGCAAAGCGCGGCAAGGTTCAAATTTGCGGTGCCTTTGTTAGGGGCAAAAATACGCTTCCGCTCCGTTCTGGTGGCAAATGAGCAGCGCGGGCGGGCCGCCGGTTTCACGGGAATTCTTTCCGCCAGTTCCGGCAAAAATTGGATGTTTAGTTTCATGATTTTATTGGGGCAGTCAGGTTGCGCTTGGATTTTCGGCGGCACTGGACAACGGTTGCTTTCCGGTTTCTGTGGCAGCCAAGGCCGGTTTGGTTTTGCTTTTGAAAACTTTTCGCACGACCACATAGAACACTGGCACCAGAAAAATCGCCAGCACGGTGGCTGTAATCATGCCGCCGATCACCCCGGTGCCGATGGCGTTCTGGCCGGCTGAACCGGCGCCCCACGCCACGGCCAGCGGCGTGACGCCGAGGATGAAGGCGAACGACGTCATCAGAATCGGCCGCAGCCGCAGATGCACGGCTTCGAGCGTGGCTTCAATCAGGCCAAGGCCGCGCGCTTGGGCATTCTTCGCAAATTCGACGATCAAAATGGCGTTCTTGGTCGAAAGCCCGATGATCGCCAGAAATCCAACCTTGAAATAAACGTCATTGGACAGACCCCGCAATGAAGTAGCGGCCAGCGCGCCGACAATGCCCAGCGGCACGACCAGCAACACTGCCGTCGGAATGGACCAGCTTTCGTAAAGCGCTGCAAGGCACAAGAATACGACGATGAGCGAGAGCGCGTAGAGCATCGGTGCCTGCGAGCCGGAGAGCCGTTCCTCGTAGGACTGGCCGGTCCATTCATAACCCATGCCGGCGGGCAGCTTCCCGGCCAGTTCTTCCATCGCCAGCATCGCCTCACCGGAACTGCGGCCAGAGGCGGGGGTGCCGACGATTTCCACGGATGGAAAACCGTTGTAGCGTTGCAGGTTAGGCGAGCCGTAGCTCCATTTCAACGTCGCCACCGCCGAGAGCGGAACCATCGTGCCCATGCTGTTGCGGACATAGACCCTGCCGATGTCATCGGGCTTCATGCGGAACGGCGCGGCGAGTTGGACGATGACGCGCTGGACGCGGCTGCCGTTGACGAAATTGTTGACATAGTCCGAGCCAAAGCAGGAGGACAAAGCGGTGTTCAGGTCGCCCAAGGTGATTCCGAGTGCGCTGGCTTTTTCCTGGTCCACCTCGATTTTGAGTTGCGGTTCGTCATCCATGCCTTGAGCGCGCACGCCGGAGACGCGCGGGTCGGCGGCGGCTATCTGGAGCAACTGATTGCGAGCGGCCATGAGCTTTTCGTGGCCAAGCCCGCCGAGGTCCTGCAATTCAAAATCAAACCCCGACTGAATGCTCAATTCCGTAATGGCGGCAGGCACGAGGGCGAAGATCATGGCGTCCTTGATCGGAAAGAACGCCCGGTTGGCGCGGGCCACGACGCTTTGCACCGAATGATTTTTCCCGGAACGCTGGCTCCAGTCCTTGAGTTTGGCGAAGCAGGCAGCCATATTCTGGCCGTTGCCGCTGAAGCTGAAGCCGACGACGGACATGAAACTTTCCACCTCCGGCTGCTGGCGATAAAACGCCTCGACCTGTTTCAACACCTCGGTGGTGCGTTCCGCCGTGGCCCCCACCGGCAACTGGATGCTGGTCATGAAAAAGCCCTGGTCCTCCTCCGGCAGAAACGAGGACGGCAGCCGGAAATACATCAGCGCCATCACGCCCAGGATGACCGCGTAGAGAACAAAACTGCGCACCGGTCGTTTCAACCATTTAGCCACCCAGCCTTGATACCTGGTCGTGCTGGCGGCGAAACCACGGTTGAACCAGCCGAAGAACCCGCGTTTTTCGTGCTTGTGACCCCGCTCAACCGGTTGCAGCAACATGGCGCACAAGGCCGGCGTGAGCGACATGGCCAGGAACACCGAGAACAACATGGCCGAAACGAGCGACAACGAAAATTGCCGGTAAATGGTCCCCACCGACCCACCAAAGAACGCCATCGGAATGAACACCGCCGTCAGCACCAGGGTGATGCCAATCAGCGCTCCGGTGATCTGCTCCATTGCCTTGCGCGTGGCTTCATGCGGCGGCAAGCCCTCGTCGTGCATGAGGCGTTCGACATTTTCGATCACGACGATCGCGTCATCCACCAGAATGCCGATGGCCAGCACCACGCCAAACAAGGTCAGCACGTTGATGGAAAAACCGAACGCATACAGGCTGGCGAACGTGCCGAGCAGGGCCACCGGAATCACGATGGTCGGGATCAGCGTCGCCCGCAGGTTTTGCAGGAACAGATACATGACGAGGAACACCAGCACGATGGCGATCACCAGCGTCTTGATCACTTCCTCGATGGAAATCTGAATGAACGTGGAGCTGTCCATCGGGTAGCCCACGCTAATGCCCGCCGGGAAAAACTTCGAGAGTTCCGCCATTTTGGCCCTGACACCGCCGGCGGTGGAGAGAACATTGGCTGAAGGCGAGAGCTTGATGGCAATGCCCGTGCCCGGCTGGCCGTTGGCGCGCGCCGCCGTGGAGTAGTTCTGCCCGCCGAATTCCACCCGGGCCACGTCCCGCAACAACACCCGCGAGCCGTCGGCGCCGACCCGCAACAGAATATTCCCGAATTCAGCCGGCGTGCGCAGGGTGGTTTGCGCGCGGAGCGTGACGTTGAGTTGCTGGCCGGCAACCGCGGGCCGGTCGCCCAACTGGCCGACCGAGACATCGTTGTTCTGCGCCGAGATCGCGGACGTCACGTCGTTGGCGGTCAGTCCGAAACTATTGAGCTTGTCCGGGTCCAGCCAGACGCGCATGGCGTATTCCGAGCCGAACATGTCGGCTTCACCCACGCCGGGGACGCGCCGGATGGAATCCAGCACGCTGGACGCCACAAAATTGCCCACGGCATATTGATCCATGCTGCCGTTGGTGCAGCAGAGACTGATGATCAACATGAAATTGCGCGTGGCCTTGGCCACGGTGATGCCCTGCTGCTGCACGGTCTGGGGCAGGCTGGGCGTGGCCAGTTGCACCTTGTTCTGCACCTGCACCTGCGCCGTGTCGGGGTTGGTGCCCGGCTTGAAATACAAGGTCAGTTGCGACTGTCCGCTGGCGCTGCTGCTCGCCATCATGTATTGCAGATTGTCAATGCCGGTCATTTGCTGTTCCAACAGCGTGGTGACGGTGTTCTGGACGGTTTCGGCGGAGGCGCCCGCGTAGGTGGCGGAGACCGAAACCGACGGCGGCGCGACATTGGGATATTGCGCCACGGGCAGGTGCGTAATGGCGAGACATCCCACCAGCATGATCAGGATGGAAACCACCCACGCAAACACCGGGCGTTCTATGAAAAACTTGGGCATGATCGTTTAACCTTTCACCGGAATGTCACTGGACGGATGCCGGCGGAGCGCCGGCATCGCCGGCCTGGAACGGAACGGCAACCACCGTCGCGCCGGCACGCACCTTCTGAAGCCCTTCAACAATGACCCGGTCGCCCGCGTTGAGGCCGCTGCTGACGATCCATTTATCACCCGACACCGAGCCGGTTTGAATCGAACGCTGCTCGACCTGATTCCGCGCGTTCACCACCAGCACGCTGGCCTGGCCGCCGGTATCGCGCGAGACGCCGCGCTGCGGAACGGTGATGGCTTGAGTTTCAACCGCCACTTCAACCCGTCCCCGGACAAACATGCCCGGCAGCAGAATTTCTTCGGGATTGGGGAACTCGCCGCGCAGTGTGACCGAGCCGGTGTTTTCATCCACTGAAATGTCGGAGAAAACCAGCCTGCCGGTCTCGGCATAGGTCGTGCCGTCTTCCAGCAACAGCGCGATCTTGACCTCTTTTGGGGAAACGCCCTGGATCTTCCCCGATTCAAGCGAACGGCGCAATTTCAGCATCTCCGCGCTGGACTGGGTGAAGTCCACGTAGATTGGATCAAGCTGGCGGATGACGGCCATTTTGGTGGCATCGCTGGCGCTTGCCAGCGCGCCTTCCGTGATCAGCGCCTTGCCGATGCGCCCGGAAATCGGCGCGGTAACCTTGGTGTAGCCCAGATTTAATGCCGCCGTTTCCAGCGCCGCCTTCGCGGCCAGCACGTCCGCCTCGCTTTGCAGCGCGCTGGCCCGGGCGTCTTCGTATGCCTGCTGGCTGACGCCGTTGACTTTTACGAGCGCCTCGTTACGTCTGGCCTTGGCCTGCGCCTGTTCAAGTGTCGCCTCGGCCTTCGCCAAGCCGGCCTTGGCGCTGTCATAACTGGCTTGCAGTGGCGCGGGATCAATTTCAAACAGCGCCTGATCGGTCGTCACGTCCGCGCCTTCCTCGAACAGCCTCTTCAGAAGAATGCCCGTGGCGCGCGCCCGCACTTCGGCCTCGCGCACGGCGTTGACGCGCCCGGGCAATTCCGTGGTGACTGTCACCTCACCGGGAATCACGGTCACCACGCTGACTTCGGTTGGCGGCATCGCCGCGCCCGGTGAACCACCCGCTCCCGGCGGTCCGCCCGCGCCGCCAGTGTTCGAGCCGCGCCCGCAACCGGTGACAGCGGCCAAAGCCAGACATAGGAGCGGCATTGTGCCAAATTGATGGACCTTCAATGTCAGGAGCATTTTTTGAATGACGCAAGTGAGGAGCTTCATAATTCGTCAATGGTTATTTCCAGCCGCCCCCCAGCGCCTTGTAGAGCGAAATCTGGCTGGTGAGTTTGCTGTATTGAGCTGCGATCTGGCCTTGCTGCGCGCTGTAAAGGTCCTGCTGCGCGGAAAGCACGTTCAAGTAAGTGTCCTCGCCCTGGCGATACCGGAGATTGGCGAGGTCATACCGTTTTTGTTGCGCGTTGATCAGCGCGGCTTCCGCCACGATCTGGCTCGCATAACTGCTGCAGGCGACGAGTGCATCCGCCACTTCGCGGAACGCCGTCTGAATGGCTTTCTGATAATTGGCGACTTCAATGCACGTGCTCACCTTCGCGGCGTCAAGGTCGGCGAGGTTCTGCCCGCCGGTAAAAATCGGCAATGTGACTTGCGGCGAAAAGCTCCACACTCCCGTCCCTGAACCGAAAAGCTGGGAAAGCTGGGAACTCGTCGAGCCAACGGAAGCGGTCAGGCTGATGGTCGGGAAAAACGCCGCACGCGCCGCGCCGATGTTCGCATTCGCCGCCTTCAACGTGTGCTCTGCTTCGAGAATATCCGGTCGGCGTTGCACGAGTTCGGACGGCAGTCCCGCCGGAATTTCCGCTACGAGATTGGTTTCATCGAACGACCGAGGCGCGGGCAGATCGGTTGGCAGTGGCTTGCCAACGAGCAGGACCAGATAGTTCTCCGCCTGCGCTCGCTGGCGTTCATAGGTCAGCACATTTATCTTGGCAGTTTCCACCTGGCCTTCCGCCGTGCGCAAATCAAGTTCGCTGCTCGCGCCAGCGTCAAAGGTGGCCTTGTTGAGATCGTAGGATTCCTGCACCGCCGTCAACGTCTGCCGCGCCAGCAGAAGTTGCTCCTCTGCCTCGCGCAACGCGAAGTATTCATCAGCCACTTCAGCTACGAGGGAAATCTGCGCGCTCCGTTTCGCCTCGGCGGTTGCAAAATATTTTTCCAACGCCTGCCGGTTCAAACTCCGCACCCGACCGAATAAATCCACTTCATACGCCATCGTGCCCAAACTGGCGCTCCATTGATCGGACGTGACACCCGCAGCACCCGAACGCGTGAAACTGCCGCTGCCATTCACAGTGGGAAATGACGCCGACCGCGTAATCCGATATTGCGCCTGGCTCTGCTCGACGTTAAGCACGGCGACGCGGAAGTCGAGGTTGTTGGTTAAAGCCAGCCCAATGAGTTGTTTAAGCCGTTCGTCGGCAAAGACATTCTGCCAGGCGATGTCGGCGGCGTGGCTTTCATTGGTCTGGGTGACGGCGGGATACTGCGCCGCGACGGGCGCGGCCGGGCGTTCGTATTTTGGAATCATCGTGCAGCCGGATAAAACCAGGGCCACGCACAAAATCGAAATGGAATGTTTTGGGATCATAAAAATGCGACTAAAAGCGGTAGTTCAAGGCGAACCGGACATAAGCGCTAGGATTGAATTTCACCTGTTGATCAAGTTTCGTATAATCAATCTGGCGATATACCGAGGCACCCGCCTCAAGCTCGGCGTTCAGTTCAGAAATGATATGATAACCAACCCCAAGCCCCAGCCGGACATCACGATAAGTGGCCAAAGCATCGTTATATTCAGTCATGCCGATTTTTGTGCCGAAATTGTCGCTGGTGCGAAAGGTTGTCCCAACCATGTCCAGACCCGCGTAAAGCGTCAATTGGCGATTGATCTGGTAAAGCAAGCGCGGCTTGGGAAACATCATTTGGAGAGTGAATTGGTTATTAATCATCCAGTTGACTCCTGCCATTGGTAGCACCGGCAAATCACTGTCAGGTGCGACCATGATTCCGAAAGACCACGTCAATTTGGAATTGGCTCGATAAAACGCCAGCAGGCCGCCAGAAATCCCGACATCGCTGCATTGAATGTCATCGAAGCTATACAGCGTCGGATTGACCATGCCGGTCACCGTCCACTTGTCATTCAAGTGATAGCCAATTCCCGCGCCGAATCGCATCGTGTGGACTGCATCCGGAATTGGCGCACCGGCAACTGTGTCCAGAAATAAATTGTCCGACCCGAAATCCAATTGCAGAAACCATTTGTCGTTGAGGGTGAATTTTTTTCCAACGCCAATGTTGACATCAAAAGCATCAGAATTTCCCAATCGAGTTCCTTGGAATTTTGCTGCGCTCGGCGCAGTGTAGGACGAATTGAGCATAGTCTCCCAACCTGAATCAATGTTTGTTGGAAAAGCGTTGGGACCGATGAAATCACCTGCAACAGAAGCGGTCAGACCGTTTGTTTGCCCACTGGCCTTTTCGGAAAGCAGCGCAGCAACAGCGAACAAGACGGCGATGAAAAACTTGAGGTCGTCGTTTTTGTTCATAGTCTTAATTTGTTGCGCCTGACTATGAACCCGTTTCCCGCCAAGCGACGGCGGTCCGGGATGAAACTCGCTTGAAATGAGACGAAAGTCTGAAAAGCCGTGATGAACCGCTGCTGCGTCCGCCCGCAAAATCAGCGGGTTTCCAGCTTTTCTTGAATTTCCCGAAGACTTCGCGACGTTGGGATGGCCCGGCCGTTTTTGAGAATGACCACGCTTTCACCCCGGAACATGGGCTGCAATTCCTTGACGCGATCTAGATTCACAATGGCCGAGCGGCTGATGCGCAGAAATTTACTCGACTGCAGCTTCGTCTCTAGATTCGTCAACGTGTCGCGCAAAACGTGCTCCTCCTTGCCAACGTGAGCAACGACATAGTTTCCGGCTGATTCAATCGTATCAATGTCGCTGATGGCGATGAACAAAACTTTTTCGTCGGTCTTGATGGCGAGTCGCGTGAGCTGTGTCGTCGCAGCACGTTCCGCCAGCATTTCCAACAACCCGTGCGCGGCGGTGCCGGCTTGTTTGCTGGCAATGTGATCGCGGACGCGCTGCACTGCTTCCTTGAATCGTGCGGGCTTGAACGGCTTCAACAAATAATCCAAAGCGTGCGCGTCAAAAGCGCGCACGGCGTATTGATCGAAGGCGGTTGTGAAAATTACCGACGGCAGTTTTTCCGCAGGAAGATGTTGCAGCACCTCGAAACCGTCCATTTCCGGCATCTGCACATCGAGAAAGAGCAAATCGGGATTCAGCCGATCGATTTGCTCCACGGCTACGGCACCGTTGGGGCACTCGCCGACAATCTCCACATCCGGCTCGTCGCGGAGCAAATTGCGAATGCGCTCCCGTGCAAGGGGTTCGTCGTCCACAATGAGCGCGCGAATTTTCATGGCTTGGCCGGTGCCGGGCGAAACGGGATTTTGATTTCCACCGTCCAGCCGCCCAACTCGCCCTGGCCGATGGAAAGCGATTGCTCGTTTCCGTAAAGCTGTTGCAGGCGCGCCTGCGTGTTGGCCAACCCGATGCCGCGCTGCGCGGATTTTTTCTCTAGCACCGCAAAATCCACCGGCCTCTTTCCGTTGTCACTGACCGTCAGTGTTATTTTATCGCCGTTCCGCAACGCGTGAATGGCAATCCTGCCGGCAGCCGTTTGCGGTTCAACGCCGTGGCGGATGGCATTCTCGACGAGCGGCTGGAGAATGAGCGTGGGCACCAACGCATTGAAAACTCCGGGCGCAATTTTCTGTTCGACCAACAGCCGTTCGCCAAACCGCCGCTGTTCAATGGCCAGATAGCAGCGAAGCAGTTCCAGTTCGCGCCCGAGCGGGATTTCCTGCTCATCCGAGCTTTCGAGAGAAACGCGGAATAATTCGCTCAAATCCGTGATCATATCGTCGGCGACGCGCGGGTTGGTATGCACGAGCGAGGAAATGGCGTTGAGCGTGTTGAACAGAAAATGCGGATTGATTTGCATCCGCAGCGCCTGAAGTTTGGCTTGTGCCAGGCGAGCTTCGAGTTCGATGGCGCGGCGTTCGCGATCTTGCGATTTGCGGAAGTGCGCAAAAGCCACGCACGCGCTCATTGTCGCCAAGTAAATCAGGATGTCAGGCGCCGCGAGCATTCCCGGTGAACCCATTTCCCGCGGCGGGGCTTGCGAAGCGTCTGGCGGTGGTCGGTTTTCAGGCGGCAGTTGCGGCAACGGCATGAAGGTCCGATAAGCCAACTGGCTGACGGCAATGATGAGTGAACAGGCCGCCACATGGGCGCCGATTTGGAAAAATATTTTCGATCGTTCTAGTGGAAATCGCAACGAGAGCCAGACAACCACCGGAAGGAAGAACAACCAAAGCAGCCAAAAGGAACAGGCACGCGCCAACGAACCGGACCAGGATTCGGAATTCACGACGACGGCCTGAACGGTGAACAAACTGACCAAGCCAACCCACAAACCCAGCGCAATCCACAGCGGCATGAGCCTGTGCCGGAAACGTCCGTCTGTGGAAGAAGCGTTCAATGTTTTCAGCATAGCTGTAATGAGAAAGCATTCAAACAATGAAATCGTTGAACCGTCCAGTTGAAGTTCATAATCATTGAGGACACGATAACTCAGTGTCCCAATGCCAAATTGCCTATTTGAGATGAAGGCCGACAAAAACGAGGTGAACCGGGTAAAAAACAAGATAACGTGGCCGTCGCGTTAAGTTTGCCGGCGGATGCGTCTTGGACGGACCGAACACGCCCCAGGACTCGCTCGACTTGGCGAAAATTTTCACTGGCGAAATAAACTTGACGGGCACTTTGGAGTAAAATGCGCCGTTTATGGGATAAACAACGATGTAAATCGTGATTGGATTTTTTGAAGATTTTTTCAGGACTTTCCAGCAGTTTCCATTATCCTTTCACTGTTTGAACAAAAAAACTCCGCGTTCAGTTATGCACCGGTGGTTCTATTACATTTTGGCGGCGGTGGCGGCTTGGGGTGTCTTCATTGTTCTGGTGAGCGCCATGCCCGTTTTAGGCGGCGTATTTACATGGCAACAGGCGGTCCGCATGGCCCTGAATCAATGGCTTCCTTGGATGGTGCTCTCGCCGTTGATTTTCTGGTTCATCTTGCGATTTCCCATTGAGTGGACCGGTTGGCGGTGGCGTATTTCCGCTCATTTGATTGTTGGCGTCTTGTCGGTGGCGGTATGCACCGGATTGAGTGACTATATCTTTGTTCCATCCTTGCCGCCTTTTAGTCGCGACGAGAGAGAATTTGTGAATCGTCCGCCGCCAACGGGAAACCCGCCATTCGAAATGAATCGGCCTCCGCCGCCATCCAATGATGCGCCGCCCGCTGATTTCGACCGGAATCGTCCGCCGTTGTGGGGTCGCGTCCGTTTCAATGTTCCAATTTACCTGACCCTTTTAAGTCTCTGTCATACGTTAGTCTATTTTCGCCGTTCGCAGCAGCGGGACCGCCGCGCCTTGGAACTGGAATCACAGCTTGGGCAGGCGCGGCTTCAGGCGTTGCGGATGCAACTCCACCCGCATTTCCTGTTCAACACCCTGAATGCCATTTCCACCCTCGTTCAAACCAACCCGCCGGCGGCCAACGAGATGATCGGCAGCTTGGGCCAGATGCTGCGTTTGTCTTTGGACAGCGGGTCAACACCGGAAGTTCCGCTGGAACAGGAATTAAAGTTTTTGGATTGTTATCTCGAAATCGAACAAATCCGGTTTGGCGACCGGCTGGCGATCAAGCGCGCCATCGCCCTGGAAACGCGCGGCGCGCTGGTGCCGACGTTCATTCTTCAACCGTTGGTCGAAAACGCGGTCCGGCATGGCATCGAGCCTAGTTTGTCGCCGGGAACCATCGAAATCAGCTCCCGTCGCGATGGCGACGTATTATCCGTTTCCATCTGCGACACCGGCGTGGGATTGGCGGAAAAGGAGGTCGCGGAGTTGATGGCGCGAAACGGAATTGGCCTCTCAAACACCAAGGCACGGCTTCAGAGTTTGTATCCCAACCAGCATCGTTTTTCGGTTCGCAACGCACCAAGCGGGGGCTGTATTGCGAAATTGGAAATGCCGTTTCATACGGAACCAATGTCCACTTTGGGTGTTTCAAAGGAGTCGTGAAGATCCGCACGCTCATAGTGGATGACGAACCGCTGGCTCGGCAAGGTGTGCGCCTGCTCTTGCAAGAAGAGTCAGATATTGAAGTTATCGGCGAATGTGCCAGCGGTTCTGAAGCATTAAAACTCGTTCAACGAGAGAAGCCGGCATTGATGTTTCTTGACGTGCAAATGCCCAAGATGAACGGCTTCGCGCTTTTGGCCGCCATCCCGCTCGAACAAATGCCGGTGGTAATTTTTGTCACGGCTTACGATCAGCACGCCTTGAAAGCATTCGAGGTAAGCGCGACCGACTATCTGTTGAAACCGATTAAACCCGCGCGCTTTCGGGAGGCATTGCAGCGGGCGCGACAACTCCTTCAGTCACGCGACTCGGACGCCTTGAATCAACGCCTTCAGGCATTATTAAGCGTGGTCAAACCAGAGTCTCTTTATCCCAGTCATCTCTCGGTAAAAGCCGGAGAGCGGACAATTTTTGTCAAACTCCATGACGTGGACTTCATCGAAGCCGCAGCCAATTATGCCATTCTGCATGCCGGCACGCAAAATCATGTTTTGCGGGAATCACTAGCCAATTTGGAGTCCAAGCTCTCGCCTAAAACCTTTCTGCGCATCCATCGTTCGGCCATCGTCAATCTGGAACGAGTTGTTGGGGTCAAGCCGGCTCCACGCGGGGAATACATGGTGGTGCTGAAGAATGGCAAGGAACTCCCGCTGACACGGGGGGTGCGGGAGATTCAGCAGCGGCTGGAATTTCTGTAACGCCCTTTTCGCGCGCGTTTTTCCAATTGCCGTCTCGTTTGACCGCCTTTTCATCTCGTTTCTTCGTAGATTCATCCCAATTGGAACAACCAGCGGCAATTCGCGGTGTATTTCCCTGTAATTGTAAGATGAAAATTGAAATTCAAAAACCGCCAATGGAAGTGGGAGTGATGACTCTTTACGACAGCGTCTACACTGGCAAAAACGCAAAAGGACTCTGCGACCGGCTCCAACAGCATCTGGGTTCGGAGTATGAATTAAATATCAGCCTCTGGAATCTGGCCGCTCTGAAAATTTCCACTTTGTCACAAGCCATCGCAAAAGCAGCCATGCAACCCGGTTTGTTACTCATCGCCGTGAACGGCAACGAGTCATTGCCGCCGTTTGTCAGAAGCTGGGTCAGCCGGGTTGCACATCATGCCCGGACCGCGGATAGCGCAATCGTGGCGCAGTTCCACGGCATTCTTCGCATGGAACAAGAACTTGCGCCTGCCTACAGCGATCTGAAACGAATCGCCCGCGAAGCAAGCATGGGGTTTTTCTCGGAGACAGTAGAGTCGGCGGACAGCAATCTCGATGACTACATTAAGGAAATTCACGAGCGCGCTACCATGCGAACGTCAGTGCTGGAGGCGATCCTTCAACAACATTTCTAACTTAAAATTTCAATGAATAACTCAACTCCAATCCAAGGTCGTGAGCAGATGTTTGTCCAATCGTGCTTGGAATCAGCACCGGCTGGTATTGCGCCGAAAAGATTTCCCCGTTTCGTCGGAAACGGCGCGAATGGACATGCACATCCACAGTTGCACCAACTCAAGCAGAAATTACTTCACTCGGCACTGGAGAAAACAGCCGATGCGGCGCTTTTCAAGCACCTTTGTGGAGCGGCCAACGAGGCATCGGAACTGGCGTGGGAAACCGCCTATCCCTTGTTGATTTTCCCATACCTATTTGAAGAAATGGCTCAAGCCATCCGAACTCGTCTTCAAGAGGGACAACTACAGCGCTCCGACGCCGAATTGTCACCCGCGTTTGAGAAAATTGATCCCGGATTTGATAGCGTTCATCCCGATTCCTGGCGGTTTAATCCCTTTTCAGGCATCAAAACACTCCCAGTGTTGTTTACTTCTACGAGCGGCGATATGATAAAAGCTGTCTCTGAATAACGTGAACTATATGCCTGCCGATATTGACTTTTCAACATTGCCATTACGGGCTCGTCTTCCGACCGCCTTTGACTTGACCGTTGCCTCTCAAGGAGTCGTTGCTTGCCTGAATAGTGGTTCAAGTTGCTCGTATTTTCCGTCGGGGTTCAGGGTTGGGCCAGTGGACGACCTTGCAGATCGGCCCCCCGGCGGTCCCCAAGTTGGTCGGTCTACCCTTCTGAGCGTCGCGCCTGGCGCCGTCGTCGTCCACACCAGGCATTCCATTTGCAGAGCCATCAACTTAGCAAACGTTTCTGGCCGCCTAACCAAAACAACAAAACAACCCGTGGCAACCGCACTGCGGCCAGAGAGTGCGGTTGCCACGCATCGAAAAACTAAATTATGAAAAACACCATAATGCTCGCCCTTGTCCTCGGACTGGCAACTACAGCCTGTCTCGCCCAGCCACAGGGGGGACCGCCCAACGGAGGACCGCCGGGCGGCAGACGTCCACCACAACTTCCTATCATCGCTGCGCTGGACACAAACCACGATGGCATCATTGATTCCAACGAGATCGCCAACGCCAGCGCGGAATTATTAACGCTGGATAAGAACGGCGATGGCAAGTTGACCGCCGACGAATATCTGCCGGCGCAGATGGCCAATGCGCCCAAGGGTGGTTCGCAACCGCCGCTGCCGGCAATTGTAAAGGCGCTGGATGCCAACGGCGATGGAGTGATTGACGCGGATGAAATCGCCAACGCGCCCGCCGCCCTCAAGACACTCGACAAAAACGGCGACGGCAAGTTGACAATGGATGAATTGATTGGGCATCCACCCGGTGGATTTGGCGGGCTACCTCCAGATGGCCAGAACTGACCGACCTGAGCGAGGACTGGCGACTGTCACCATTCTGTCGCCAGCCTCTTGTTGCGACTGCGCCCATTCTCGCAGTCTGCAGCAGACATAAACATCCATGATCAAGATGAATCAACCGTTGGCGGAGAACTGGGATGTCCCCGTGATACAGGATGAAGATTTTCCTCATGCGCTCCGGATTCTCTGCGCCGATGACGAACCAATGATATGCCGCACGGTTACTCATGCTCTACGGCGTGCCGGATACACGGTCATAACAGTGAACGACGGCCAAATGGCTTGGGACAGGCTAAAAATGGAACCTTTCGATCTGTTGATTACTGACAATGAAATGCCGCATTTGTGCGGGAAAAAACTTGTGCTCAAGGTTCGGCAAAATGGACTAAAACTGCCGATCATTGTTATGTCAACTCAGTTTGAGTTTTTTCTCAACCACGATAACGACTGGCTGCAAATTGTCAAAGTGCTCCCCAAACCGTTTCCCCTCCACGAACTCGTGGATGCCGTCAATTTCGCCCTGCGCGCAAGCAAGGCGAATTTTTTGCCCCGTTCTATATGATCAAATACAGTAAATACTTAAACGTCGCCGTGTTGTTTAGCACGATCCTCGTCAACAATACCCTGTTTGCCCAGGGCACGGCATTCACCTATCAGGGCAGGCTTATGGATGGCGGCAGTCCGGCCACCGGCAATTATGACCTGACGTTTTCAATCTTTGATTCGGCCAGTAATGGCAATCAAGTCGGAACCACTCTGGCGAATTCGTCAACCAGCGTTAGCAACGGGTTGTTCATGGTGGCGTTGGATTTCGGAATGGGAATCTTTTCCGGCTCCCAACGCTGGCTGGAAATTGGCGTCCGCACAAACGGGAGCAGCGGCGCATACTCCATTTTAAGTCCCAGGCAGGAAATAACGGCGTCGCCCTATGCCATCACGGCGGGGAATTTCACCGGGACCATCAATGGCAGCCAAATTCAAAGTGGGACGATCAGCGGCAGCCAGATTGCTGGCGGAACTGTCACCAGCACCCAACTCGCTTCTGGGGCCGCAGCGGATAATCTGAACGCCTCCGGTCAAAGCGGCGTGGCTTCGGGCGGTATTGTTCTCTCCTCCAGCGCCAACGCCACCAATCTCCTCGACAATGGTTACACTAAAATCGGCCAGACCGAACTGGGAGAACTCTGGACCACCCTCGGCTTGGCGGTTGCCCCGAAGCCACGCTACGGCCAGACCGCCATTTGGACGGGCACGCAAATGATTGTCTGGGGTGGTTATGACGGGACAAATTATTTTAACGACGGACGCATTTACACGCCGACTGTCAACACTTGGTCGTCAATTACGCCTTACGGCGCTCCCACCGGTCGTATCGGCCACACTGCGGTCTGGACGGGAACGAACATGATTGTGTGGGGCGGTTACAATGGCAGCAGTTATCTCAGTGACGGCTGGCTTTACAACCCGGCCAGCGATCAGTGGACACCCATGTCCAACATCAATGCGCCGACAGCGCGGGAATACCACACCGCTGTCTGGACGGGAACGGAAATGATCGTGTGGGGCGGGTATAATGGCAGCAGCCGGCTCAAGGACGGCTGGGCTTACAATCCTGTTACCGACCAGTGGACATCCATTTCCACCAACAACGCGCCGACAACGCGCCAGAATCATACGGCGATTTGGACCGGAACGAACATGATTATCTGGGGTGGTTACAATGGCAGTAGTTATTTGAGCAACGGCGCAAGCTATAATCCAGCCAACGACACGTGGGCCACAGTCACTACAAACGGTGCGCCCACCGCACGTCAAAATCACACCGCCGTTTGGACGGGGACGAACATGATTGTGTGGGGCGGTTACAACGGCAGTAGTTATTTGAGCAACGGTGCGAGCTATAATCCAGCCAACAACTCGTGGACGGCAATCACCACTAACGGTGCGCCCGCCGCGCGTCAAAATCATTCGGCCATCTGGACGGGCAACATGATGGTAATTTGGGACGGCAAGAACGGCAGCACGGAATTCAACTCCGGAGGAAGTTACAGCCCTTCAGCTGATAGTTGGACAGCCGTTGCAACGAACAACGCACCGACGATACGATATGGACACACGGCGGTCTGGACCGGCGCGCAGATGATTATCTGGGGCGGCACGACCAGCGGAACCGGCGGACTTGATGACGGCGGGCTTTACAATCCAACGACCAATTCATGGAGCATGATGGCTTATTCCGCACCAAGTCCGCGAAATTCGCAAGCCTTCGTCTGGACCGGAAACGAACTGCTCATCTGGGGCGGTTATAATGGGAATGCCTTGAGCAACGGCGCATCGTATAATCTTGCGACCGACACGTGGACACCCATGTCCACTTCTTCCAATACACCTACGGCGCGGTATGGGCACACGGCGGTGTGGACCGGCAAGGAAATGATCATTTGGGGCGGTTACAACGGCAGCAGTTACCTCAATAATGGCGCGCGATATAATCCTTCCAACGACACTTGGAGCGCCATTTCGAGCACAAATGCTCCCGGTACACGCGAGTATCACACCGCCATCTGGACGGGCAGCCAGATGATCATCTGGGGTGGTTACAACGGTAGCTTCTTGAGCACTGGCGCAGCATATAATCCCACATCTGATACTTGGATCACCCTGACCAACAGTGGCACGCCCGCCGCTCGCGATTTTCACACCGCCATTTGGACGGGCAATAACATGATTGTTTGGGGCGGTTGGAATGGCAGTTATCTGAACAGTGGCGCAAGCTATAATGTTTCGTCCAACGTTTGGACAACACTCCCTACGACTGGCGCGCCCGGCGCGCGCGCGATCCACTCTGCGGTTTGGACGCAGAGCCAGATGATTATTTGGGGCGGCTATAACAGCAACGCATTGAGTGACGGCGGCCTTTACAATCCATCCGCCAACTCCTGGTCGTCATTGAACACCAACAGTACTCCCGAACCGCGATATTATCATACAGCGTTGTGGACGGGCAGCCAGATGCTTGTGTGGGGTGGGGAGTCAACAAACACGACATTCTTCAATGATGGCGGATACTACAGTCCGACGGCCAACTCCTGGCAATCCATGACCACCAGCGGCGCGCCGGCACAACGGGGGTTGCATTCAGCCGTTTGGACAGGCAATGAAATGCTTATCTGGGGCGGCGCAAACAGCACTTTAGATCTGAACGACACCGCCGCTTACACGCTCCCCCAAATCATGTATCTCTACGAAAAACAGTGAGGATGAACGCAAAGATCAACCGAATGAAATCATATACCATCCCGCTGTTTACGCTATTGCTGTCGGCCATGCTTGTGGCTGGTGTCCGTGCGCAAAGCTATTCGATTGATTGGGCTGCAATCTCCGGCGGAGGCGGCTCAAGCACTGGCAGCGTATTTTCCGCTAGCGGCACGATTGCCCAGCCTGCCGCCAGTGGCGCGATGAACGGTGGCAGCTATTCATTGACTGGTGGATTCTGGGCACTCTACGCTGTTCAGGCCGCAGGGGCGCCGTTATTGTCCATCTATATCACGAACAGCGCCGTAATGGTTACCTGGTCATCCACAACCGCCAATTGGATACTTCAACAGACCACTAATCTGAACGCTGTAAACTGGGAAGTTTCCTCCGCCACGATCAACACCAACGGCACAGTCAGCTTTATTATCGTGACGCCTCCTCCAGGAAATAGATTCAGATTCTATCGTCTTTTTCATTCCCAATGAAGGCGGCTATGAACCTAAAACACAATCTTATACTCGGAATTATTGTTTTGTGCCTGCTGGCGGCAATCACTTCATCCTTTGCCGCAAATACCGGCTTGAAAATTTTGCCAGGCCATTTGCCACAACTTCCAGCCAGTTTGGTGTCCAATGGTTACTTGTCAGGAACGAACCAATTGCGACTGGCTATTGGTCTGCCGTTGCGCGACGAGAAAGGCTTGGGTGATTTCCTGGCGCAACTCTATGACCCGGCCAGCACGAATTATCAGCATTACCTGACATCGGAAGAGTTTACCGAGCGTTTTGGGCCCACTGCCGGAGATTATCAGGCGGTCATGGAGTTTGCGCGGACGAATGGCCTGACTATCACCGCGACTCACGGGAACCGCCTGTTGCTCGACGTGTCCGGTTCGGTAGATGACATTCAACAGGCGTTTCACATTACTTTGCTGACTTATCATCACCCGTCGGGAAACCGCGACTTTTATGCGCCGGACATCGAACCGTCGGTTGACGCGCGGTTGCCGATTGCTGACATCAGTGGCTTGGACAACTACAGTTTGCCACGACCGCTGCTTAAGATTAAGCAAACCGCCGCAAACAGCGTTCCGAACGCCACCGGTTCGGGACCTTCGGGCACTTACCTGGGCAATGATTTTCGCGCGGCTTACCTGCCGGGAGTGACAATCACCGGCGTCGGCCAGATGGTTAGCCTAGTTCAATTCGACGGCTTTTATGCAAGTGACATCGTGGCCTACGCCTCAAAGGCGGGATTGCCCACAGTGCCGGTTCAAACAGTTTTGCTGGATGGTTACGGCGGTACGCCAACCAGCAACGGCAACATCGAAGTTTCACTGGACATTGAAATGGCCATGTCCATGGCGCCGGGACTTTCCAAAATCATGGTGTTTGAGGCCGGACCAAGCGGAATCGTCAACGATGTTTTGAATGCCATGGCCGCGAGCAATCAAGTGAAGCAATTGAGTTGTTCGTGGGGATGGTCAGGCGGTC
>Ga0116107_1000713_pt1 | contig 24122 bp, 20 predicted proteins | sample June2015DPH_6_10_FD_88969 | JGI IMG/M metagenome (GOLD analysis project Ga0116107, IMG submission 88969) | Peatland microbial communities from SPRUCE experiment site at the Marcell Experimental Forest, Minnesota, USA - June2015DPH_6_100 | ecosystem: Environmental > Terrestrial > Soil > Wetlands... | reverse complement strand
ACTGGACCCGGCACCGCCGCTTTAGCGGGCGCGTCAGAGGTCGGAAGATGACTGCGAGACCGGATCAAGAAATCAGAGGTTGGAAAGATTCCGGCCTCCTTAAATAATGAACGAAGCGCCGCCTCAATCGTGAGCGTGGGCGCCACTGCAGGTCTATACTCTGAACAAAACTTAAAGAGATGCCAATGATGAGCAGCTTCTTAAATATCAAAGAGCCGGTGAACGCCTGGACCCACCTGATCACCTTTCTGGCTGCCATTGCCGGACTGGCCTTCATCGTGGTGATGACCCGGACGGACATCGCCAGACTGATCGTCATGACAATCTACGGGATCAGCGTGATCATTCTGTTCGGTGCCAGCACTGTGTATCACTGGGTCAAGACGACGCCGTCCAAGGAACTGCTTTTAAAAAAAATTGACCACGTATCCATCTTCTTTCTAATTGCAGGCTCCTATACGCCGGTGTTTTTCTTTGCCCTGTCAGGCGCCTGGAGGTGGGCGATGCTCGGGGCGGTCTGGGGCATCGCCATCTTTGGAATGCTGCTGAAGCTGTGGTTTATCGGCCTGCCCCGCTGGGTCTCCACGGTCTTCTACGTGCTGCTGGGCTGGATCGCTGTCGTTCCCCTCGTCCAATTGGTGCACAGCCTGCCGCCCGTCATCCTGGCCCTGATGATCGGTGGCGGGTTGGCCTACACCGTAGGAGCTGTGATCTATGCCACCAAGTGCTGCGACTTCTGGCCGCACCGCTTCGGTTTTCACGAGGTCTTCCACCTGTTCGTCAGCGCCGGGGGCGTCACCCACTTCATCATGATGCTGGCGTTAGCCGGGCTGATCAGGCTATAGCCTAAAAATGAGCATCGATGCACCTTACCCGCCTTCTACCCCTATTGTCTTAAATTATAATGCCTAATCTTGCGGTACAGGGTCGCCCTGCTGATTCCCAACAGCTTGGATACCGAATCGATCGACTGGCCGTCCGTGGTACAGCGCTGCAAGGCTTCCATTATCAACTGCTTTTCTGTCTCCTTGATATTGGCGATATTGTTTTCGCTGCTCTTTTTCAGCAATCTTTCAGGCAGGGCGGATGCGGGGATCGGCAGGTCGTCGCCGACGATGTTGATCAGGTATTCGATGACGTTCTCCAACTCCCGGACATTACCCGGCCAGGAGTACGTCTTCAACAACTTCATGACCTCAGGGGCGGGGGGTTTGACTCTCTTATTCAGCAGCCTGTTGTAACGGTCGACGAAGTGTCTTACGTAGACGTCGATGTCTTCAGGGCGGCTGCGCAATGGCGCGATCTCAAGAGGGATGACGTTCAGACGGTAAAACAGGTCCTCCCGAAACTCCCTCGAGACAATCATTGCCTCCAGGTCCTTGTTGGTAGCGGCGATAATTCGGGCGTTGACGGAGATTTTCTTGGTTCCTCCCAGGTGTACCAGTTGTTTCTCGTCGAGCACCCGCAACAGCTTGACCTGGAGATGCAGGGGCAGGTCGCCGATCTCGTCCAGAAACAGGGTGCCGTTATTTGCCAGCTCGATCTGCCCTGGCTTGCCTCCCTTCTTGGCCCCGGTAAAGGCACCCTCCTCGTAACCGAATAATTCGCTTTCCAGCAGCCCTTCAGGGATCGCCCCGCAGTTGATGCTAATCAGAGGGCCGGAAGCCCGCGAACTGGCGTAGTGGATTGCCCTGGCAAACATCTCCTTGCCGGTGCCGCTTTCGCCGGTGATCAGGATGGACGAATCTCCCCTGGCCACCTGCAGCGCCCGCTTTTTGATCTCCCGCAGCGTCCGGCTCTGCCCCAGGATGTCGTCCATGGTGATCCGCTGCTCTTTACGGAGGTAGTTCTGCACCATTTTGGGAATGGTCTTGATGTCCCGGAAACAGATCACCGCCCTCTCTTCCTTGTAACTGTCCCGGAGTGGGGTGATCGTCCCGATAAAGTGCCGGGATTTCAGGGCCGGCACAGTGAAAAACTCCATTTCCACCGCCTGTTGGTCGTCTATACAATGCAAGATCTCTTCGGCCGTTTGGATAATCTCTCCGAGCTTCCTCTGCAGCAGATCCTCCCTGATCTCTCCCAGCAGGACACTGGCAGACCGGTTTACGGCGACGATCCGTCCCTGCGAGTCGAGGGCGATCAGCCCCTCCTGAATCGAGTCGAGGATCGTCTCCTGGGTCCTGGTGAGTTGGGTGATGCGTTGGTTGAGTTCGGTGGCCATCAGGGTGTAGGCGAGCAGCCGAGACATCTTTTCCAGGTATTGAAACAGGTTATCCTTGCTGGACAAAAGAGTTTCCCTCTGCTCTTCGGACAGGGCGATAAGGGCAATAACCCCCACACAACGGTCCTCCAGCATGATCGGGAAGCAGATCTCGGCCAGGTCGACGCAGTTCTGCCTGTAAACGCACTTCAGGCAGACCGAGTGGCGCCTGGCCTGCTCGATGACGAGCGGTTGGCAGTTGCTGATCACGTGGCTGCTGGCAGTAGAGGCGTCAAACACCTGGTTCAACTTACTCCCATAGATGCCGGTCCCGGCGATCAGCCGGAGTTCCTCATCGAACACCTGTACCTCGATGTTCACCACGGAGGCGATCGCTTGAGCAACTTGCCGCGTAAATGTCCCAATACTCCCCAATCTGATCACCAAGACCACCTCATCGATAACGGCCGCAAACTCCGTGACGTTCAAGTCCTATCTGTCTCAAGGGAAAATCACAGTCTCAAAATGAGTCAATCTATACCTCCAATAAAAAAGGCCTCTTCCACAATAGGGGGTTCTTTTCGCATACTGCAGAAAGCACCTTTTAACTCCTAAAACCGAGGTAGGGATTAGTACCGCTCTGCACCAAACGCGGCCAGTCTCTTTGATATTACAGTCTCAATGTGATACATGCAATGCTCATATACAGTTTTCATTCACCAATGAGCCAGTTGAACAGCCAAATTTGTATAAAGGTTCGACAGAAATAACACCAAACCTTTCATTGAAATGAAATTTTTTACCTCTGTAAGAACGGTAGACCCGTTTTGGGGCGTTGCAAAATCAGGTAAGTTTTTCGTCTGGCACATAAATTGCTCTACATTTTTTTGTAATAAGACTGCATCCAACTATCTTTGCGCAAATCTTTGGGCTTAAGTAAAGGAGAGAAATTTATGAAGGGAAAGATGAAGGCGGTAGTGAAGGAGCAACCTGGTAAGGGCGCTGTTCTGAAAGAGGTGGATATCCCCCGGATCGGGCCGCACGACGTCCTGGTTGAGACGATAGCCACCTCGATCTGCGGTACGGACCTGCACATGTACAACTGGGACAAATGGTCCACCAACCATGTCCACCCGCCCTACATCATGGGGCATGAGGTTGCCGGTAAGATTGTCGAGGCGGGGGACGAGGTCGACGATTTCAAGGTTGGTGACTACGTAAGCGTGGAATGCCACAAGAACTGCGGGCATTGCTACCAGTGCCGCACCGGACAGGCGCACCTGTGCCAGGACTTCACCATTTTGGGGGTGGACTTTGACGGTGTGTTCGCCGATTACGTGCGCGTTCCAGCCACCAACCTGTGGCGGAATAAGCCCGGCCTGCCGCCGGAGATCGCCTCCCTGCAGGATCCGATTGGTAATGCCGTGTTGACCACGCTGTCCCAGGAGATCGCCACCAAGACGGTGGTGGTCATGGGGTGCGGCGCGATCGGGCTGTTTTCAGTGGGTATTGCCGACGCTGCCGGAGCGGAGCGGGTCTATGCGGTAGACGTCAACGACTTCCGCCTGGACATCGCCTCCCGGATGGGGGCCGACGTGGTGATCAACGCCAGACGGGATGATGTTGTCACGGCAATCATGAGCGATACCGGGGAAAACGGCGCCGATATCCTGCTCGAGATGAGCGGCAACGAGAAAGGCCTCCATGACGGATTGAAGGTGCTCAGGAACGGCGGCTCGGCCTCACTGCTCAGCGTCTACCCGGACAAGGTGAACCTCGACCTCACCAACGAGGTGGTATTTCGGGGGCTGACCCTGATCGGGATCACTGGCCGCAAGATCTGGGACACCTGGTACAAGACGGCTGCTTTGCTGAACTCGGGGGAACTGGATGTCGCTCCGGTCATCACGCACAAGCTGTCCATGGAACGATTCCAGGAAGGGTTCGCGGTCATGAACGCAGGAGAGTCCGGGAAGGTAATCCTCTATCCCTAGCTAGCCGGCCATGCCTGGATGGGGACTTTCCGACGGGTGTGTTAAATCAATGTTGTACCATTGGCGAGAGTAAGGCAAGGCTAAGGCAATATATGGTAAGATACTGCTTTGATAAGGAGTGAAGCTACATGAACCGAGCGCTGGACCAGGTACTGACCGAGCGGCTGGACGACCTTAAGCAGCAGGGAGTGTTTCACGTGCCGCCGGTGCTTCAGGGGCCGCAGGGCCCACACGTGACCATCGAGGGCAAAGAACTGATCAACCTGGCCTCCAACAACTACCTCGGGCTGGCCACCCATCCCCGCCTGATCGAGGCGAGTGTCAAGGCCACCCGGGAACTGGGAGTGGGCGCCGGGGCGGTGCGCACCATTGCCGGAACGCTGAGCATCCACCTGGTACTGGAGGAGAAGTTGGCAGCCTTTAAACACACCGAAGCGGCACTGGTTTTTCAGTCCGGTTTCACCACCAACATGGGCGTGATAGAACCGATTTTCGAGAGCGGCGACCTGATCATCAGCGATCAGCTCAACCACGCCAGCATCATTGACGGTGTCCGGCTGACCAGCGCCGACAAGAAGGTCTATGCCCACAGCGACATGCGGGAACTGGAGGAGATCCTGAAGAGCAGCCAGCGCTACCGGCTGAAGCTGATCGTCACCGACGGGGTTTTCAGCATGGACGGGGACATCGCCAGGCTGCCGGAGATCGTCGCGCTGGCCGAGAAGTACGGGGCGGTGGTGATGATTGACGATGCCCATGCCAGCGGTGTGCTGGGCGATCACGGGCGCGGCAGCGTCGACCATTTCAAGCTTCATGGCCGGGTGGACATCCAGGTCGGAACCCTGTCGAAGGCAGTGGGAGTCCTTGGTGGGTATATTGCCGGAAGCAGGATGCTGATCGATTACATCATCCACCGCGGCCGCCCGTTCCTGTTCAGTACGGCCCTGCCCCCGGGAGTGGTGGCGGCGACCATAGCGGCCATCGATGTGATGCTGGAGGAAAACCTGCAGGAGAGGTTGTGGTCAAACGCCCGTTATTTCAAGAACGGCCTGAACCAGTTAGGATTCAACACCGGCTACAGCGAGACCCCGATCACCCCGGTGATCGTCGGTGAGGGCGCCAGGGCGATGGCCTTCAGCAGGGAGTTGTTCAGGCAGGGGGTGTTCTGCACCGGCATCGCCTTCCCCACCGTGGCCAAGGACAAGGCCCGGGTAAGGACGATGGTGATGGCGACCCATACCGGGCAAGACCTGGACATGGCGCTGGAGGCCTTTGCCAGAGCGGGGAAGACACTCAACCTAATATAAGGAAAGGAGTACTAACTGGAACATTTTTATCGTATTAAAAAAATATAAATTTTTTTCATTTTCATGAAGGAATAAATCGATCTTTTATAAAATTAGACAGTCATAATCTGCTGATTAAATAATTTGTCAGTAAAATTCCAAGAAAAGAGGTAAAGTGTGGAAATATTTGTACAACAACTTGTAAATGGACTGGTTATAGGCTTGATGTACGCTCTGATTGCCTTGGGTTACACCATGGTCTACGGCATCATTCGCCTGATCAACTTCGCCCATGGCGATATTTTTATGAGCGGCGCTTTCATTGGCTATTTCACGTTTGTTTTATTGGGTTTCTATTCGGCGCATTTTGGTTATTTGGACATATTCCTCGTATTTGTCGTGGCCATGCTGGTGGCCGGACTTTTGGGCGTGACCGTGGAGAGACTGGCTTACCGGCCGCTCAGACAGTCGCCAAAGATTGTAGTGTTGATTTCATCAATTGGTGTTTCGTTCACGCTGGAATATCTTGTCCGAGTTTTTGTTGGCCCTGCATTTTTATCATATCCAAGCAATTTTGGAAGGCAAACGGTCAGCCTGGGTTTGCTCCATGTCACTTATATCCAGATCGCGATAATTCTTATCTGCTCCCTCTTCATGCTGGGGATCACCATGTTTGTGAAAAATACATTGACGGGCAAGGCAATGCGTGCCATAGCCGTTGATCAGGATACATCCCGGCTGATGGGAATCAATGTCGACAAGGTCATCGCCATGACATTTTTTATCGGGGCCAGTATCGCAGGAGCCGGAGGCGTGATGTTCGGGATTTATTACGGCGAGATCAACTTCCTGATGGGCTTTTTGTTAGGGCTCAAGGCCTTCACGTCCTCGATCATCGGAGGCATTGGCAACATCCCCGGGGCTTTTGTGGGCGGGATTGTACTGGGTTTGTTGGAGACGTTTGGTTCTTTCTATCTTGGGGGGCAGTGGAAAGATGTCTTTTCTTTTATCATCCTGATTGCTGTCCTGCTCTTTAAGCCCACCGGTTTGCTAGGTGAAAAAGTCGCTGAAAGGATGTAGGCGAAATGGGCGCTTGGATGCTTGACATCAGACAGGGCGTGAACCTTTTTGTCAACAAGGTGATGATGCGAATCCCCAGGTCAATAGCGCTGATCATCATGGCGGCCTTATTAATTGGCGTTCCACTATATGTGCGTGACATCTATTATCTCGATCTCTTGTTCATGATCGGAGTCTATATGACCCTGGCCATCGGGTTGAGTATCCTGGTGGGTCAGGCAGGGCTACTTTCCATGGGGTATGCTGCTTTCTATGCTATCGGAGCCTATACTGCGGCAATCATGTGTCAGCGTTACGGTATTTCCTTCTGGATTACGATTCCCTGCGCGATGCTGACTGCAGGACTTTCCGGGGTAGTCCTTGGCTGGCCCGTACTACGGTTACGGGGCGATTATCTGGCCATGGTGACGCTGGGTTTTGGTGAAATAGTGAGGATCACCATCAATAATTTAAAGTTTACGGGGGGCGCCGACGGCATATACAGGATTCCCGCCCCCAGGATCGGCCCTTTTGTTTTCAATCAGTCGTGGCAGTTTTACTACCTGATCCTGATCGTAGTCGTGCTATCATGGATTGCGGCAAAACGCCTGATCAATTCCCGGATCGGAAGGGCCTGGGCCTGTACCCGGGACGATGAGTATGCCGCAGAGTCTATGGGCATCAATACGGTCTGGGTGAAATTATTGGCCTTTATCGTGGCGTCAACGTGGGCGGGCGTAGCCGGATCTGTCTATGTCGCGAAGATGACAGCCGTGGCGCCGGAAACGTTCACGTTCATGCAATCTTTCAATGTCCTGTTGGCTGTTGTTCTGGGGGGCATGGGCAATGTCACAGGGGTGGTGATCGGCGCTGCTGTCATTACGGTCTTACCCGAGCTGTTCAGGAGCCTGGAGGACGCCAGGCTGCTTGCTTTCGGCATTGTTCTGGTGTTACTGATGGTTTTCAGGCCGCAGGGATTGTTACCGGCGCGCGACAAAGCTTCTGCGGAGGAGGAATAGGCCATGTCCGTCATCGAGATCGATAGAGTAAATTTAAGTTTTGGCGGTTTAAAGGCGCTGGACGATCTGAGCTTTCATGTAGACAGGGAAGAGATCTTTAGCATCATCGGGCCGAATGGCGCCGGCAAAACATCGTTGTTTAACTGTATTTCTGGTTTTAATACTCCTTCCGCAGGCACGATCAAATTCGAAGGAAAGATATTGAACAATCTTAAACCCCATAACATCACTAAATTGGGACTCATCCGCACTTTCCAAAACCTGAGATTGTTCGGGGACATGACAGTTGAAGAAAATGTCATGACCAGTTTGTACTGCCGCCACAAATCTAACGTTTTTGATGCGCTCTTGCATACAAGACGTTATCACAACGAAGAAAAGGATGCCAGGGAGGTCGCCCACAAATACCTGAGGCTGGTGGGTTTAAACAAGATCAGCGGCAGGTTGGTAAAAAAGCTTCCCTACGGAGTGCAAAAACGCTTGGAAATTGCGCGGGCACTGGCCATTGAGCCCAAGGTGGTCATGCTCGATGAGCCCGCAGCGGGGTTGAATCATGAAGAAAAGGAGGCCCTGATGCGCATTATTGGTGAAATTAAAAAAATGGGCATTACCGTCCTCCTGATCGAACACGATATGGGCCTTGTGATGCGTATTTCTGAGCGAATTATCGTCTTAAATTACGGTCGAAAGATTGCAGAGGGTTCTCCTCAGGAAATAAGAGATAACCAGGAAGTCGTGGAAGCGTACCTGGGGAGGGAAAACTGATGGCCCTCTTGGAGATCAGGGATCTACACACCTATTACGGTCCGATCCATGCGCTCAAAGGAGTCTCCTTTGCCGTCGAGAAGGGGGAGATCGCCACCCTTTTAGGAAGCAACGGAGCGGGGAAAAGCACAACCCTGAAGACTATTTCGGGACTGGTCAGGACAGGATCGGGTGCGATTATCTTTGACGGTAAACCGATTCACCACCTGCGAACGCACGAGATCGTGGCGTTGGGAATAGTCCAGGTGCCCGAGGGGCGACGGGTCTTCGGTACGCTTACAGTAGATGAGAATCTAGACCTGGGGGGCTTTTTAGTCACTAATAAAAATGTGAAGGAAAGGCTCAGAGACCGGACTTACGATTATTTCCCCCGGCTTAAAGAGAGGCGTAATCAATTAGCCGGCACCTTGAGCGGCGGGGAACAGCAGATGCTGGCTATCGGCCGGGCGCTGATGGCCGAGCCGAAGCTCCTGATGCTGGATGAACCGTCGATGGGACTTGCGCCCAACCTGGTAGGTATGATCATGGAGATGATTCAGGCCATAAGCGAGGCCGGTATTACCATCTTTATCGTGGAACAAAACGCCAGGGCGGCTCTCAAGTTGGCCAAAAAGGGCTATGTTCTGGAGACGGGTGAAATCGTGCTCTCAGGTACTGCAGCAGAACTGAGCACAAATGATAAGGTCATCAAGGCGTACCTGGGGCTGTAGATAGAAAGGAAACGACTTTGTCTACCTAAGGTGGTGAGTGTCTTCGTCACAGGCGACTGATGGCAAAAGCGGGTGTAATCTGTTCAACAAGCAAGGCTGGGGGCATGGAACGTCCGCTCAATCTTCTATTGAAGAATCTGCTTGAGAAAGCCAGACTAAATTTCAGGGGGAGGATACCACATGTTATCTCTTAGAAAGGCTTCTTCCGTTAAGATTATGGCGATGCTCTTGTGTATTTCTTTGCTGGTTGTAGTGGCCGGCTGCGCCAAAACTCCAGCGGCGAGCAGCACGATCAGGGTAGGCTTTTCGGCGCCGCTGACCGGGAGTTATGCCCAGGCCGGGCAAGATATGGTGAACGGGGCGCAGATGGCGATTGACGAGAACAACGCGGCAGGTGGCGTTCTGGGCAAGAAGTTGCAGTTGGTGGCAGAGGATGACGGCGGCGATCCGACAATGGCGGTCCAGGCAGCGAATAAACTCGTTTCGGAAAATGTTGACGCTGTGGAGGGCTACTATAGCAGCGGCGCTTGCAACCCCTGCCTCCCCATTTTAGCAAAGGCCGGGTTGCCTGTTGTTCTTGATGCTGTGGCGGCGACAATTCTGACGCACGAGGGTTATACGAATATTGTCAGGATCCAGGGCTATAATGCCCAGCAAGGACAAACAATGGCCGACTTCATTGCGAATAAGCTCAAGGCCAACAGGGTTGCCATCATTCAGGATGGCACGGCATCGCCTAGAGAGCAGGCAGAAGTCGCAGCTACAAACCTCAAAACCATGAATCCCAATGTCCAGATACTCACCGATCAGATTACCCCGGGTGAAAAAGACTTCTCCTCAACGGTGACCAAGATCAAGGGCTTTAATCCGGATGCTGTCCTGTTCACCGGGTTTTATGCAGAAGGTTCCCTTTTGTTGAAGCAGCTACGCGACCAAGGCGTTAAATGCCAGTTTATCGCAGGTGACGGAGATGGCGACCCGGCATTTATTCAAGTTGCCGGCGCCGATGCCGAAGGCGTGGTTATGACCACTCCGCCCATGACTAACTCTATTCCGGCCGCGGCCGACTTCATCCAGAAATACAAGAGCAGATTTAATGTAGCCCCTGGCGCCTATGCAGTTTATGCTTACGACGGAGTGAACCTGCTGGCGGATGCGATCAAGAGGGCGAACACCACCGACAAGGCAGCGGTAATTGCAGCACTGCGCAGCACCAAGGACTTTAAGGCCATTACAGGGGATATATCTTTCGATCAAAACGGAGATCTGACACATTCAGGTTATGTTCTGGTGCAAATAAAGAATGGGCAGTTTGTGCCGTATAACGGGTAGGTCTTGTCTTAGAAGGGCAGTTTGCGGAAACTCCGGTTTCCGCAAACTGTTCCCACTTGTGCTGAAACTGGACAGGAGGAGCCATGAATACCAAATATTACGGATATCTTGAGAATGAAGAACTCGACGAGACATTCTACATCAGAAAAGGGCAGGTTATTGCGGGTTATACGATCGGTATCTTGCTGCTCGACGTTTGGTATCCACTACTACCCGGAAATGTGGTCAATGCTTCTACATACAGATATCCAGTACGCCATAAGATGATTCCCGGTGCTTCGCAAGCCCGTGTCCATGGCGGCGACCCCACGCTCCTGGATGATATCATCAAGGCAGGAAGAGAGTTGGAGATGGATGGTGTCCGCGCCATTGTTGGAGCTTGTGGATATCTTGCCCATTTCCAAACTGAAGCGGCCGCTGCCTTTAACGTTCCAACCTACCTCTCGAGCATGGTTCAGGTTCCCTTCATCAAGGCCGGGCTGAAACCGGATGAAAAGATTGGAGTTCTTTGCGCTGATGGGCATTCTATAACTCCTGAACTGTTAAAAAAAGTTGGGGTGGCTGACCCCGGTATTTGCGTGGTCAAAGGCCTTGGCGAGATGCCCGAATTCTCGGCTATTTTAAAAAGTGACTGCGGGCACTTTGATAATAAAAAGTTGTGCCAAGAGGTGGTCAGCGGCGCTGTGCAGTTAGTGAGGGAAAATCAGGATATCGGGGCCATCCTCTTAGAGTGCAGCGATATGCCACCATATGCAGCGGCTGTGCAAAGGGCGGTAAATCTTCCGGTCTTTGATTTTATCACCATGATCAATTGGGTTCACAATTCGGTGGCGCAGAAGCCATACTATGGATACGTTTGATTTTCTCCCCACGACTAGCCCCGGGGATTCCAGGTTCGAAAGGGATTACGCCTGCGTTTTTAAAGGAGGCCCCATGATTGAATAAAAACATGATTGAACTGGCGGGGATGAGCGTTCTCTCACCGGAAAAGATCAGATTGATTAGCAACGCCAGCTTCTCCATTCTCGAAGAGATTGGGGTCAAGGTTCAGGATCAAGATGCCCTGGAGATGCTCCACGGTATCGGGGCGTACGTGGAGAATGACGGGCTGGTTAAAATACCCTGCTATTTGATCGAAAAAGCGCTTCGTTCAGCCCCTAAAAGGATCACGTTGTACGACCGCAACGGAACTGCATCTATGGTGCTGGAAGGCAAAAACGTGTATTTTGGGTGCAGCGCTGATTGTTTAAGATATCTCGATCCCTTTACGGGAAAAGCATTGCCCTTTACAAGCGAGCACTCTGCAATAATGGCGAGAATAGGCGATTATTGTTCCAATATCAGTTTTATAAACCCCGTGGGAGTTTTGACGGATTATGACCCCCGCATGTGCTCCCAGGTATCATTTGCCAGAGTTTTATCAAACACAACAAAAACGATCAATTTTATTTCTAATGAAGCAAGAGCTACTGTGGATATCATTGAATTGGCGACTGCCATTGCCGGCAGTAAAGAAGAATTGAAGAGGAAGCCGTTTATTTTTCACTATTGTGAGCCGATACCACCATTGACACATGGTGACGATAGCTGCCAAAAACTCATGCTTTGCGCAGAAGCCGGCATACCTGTTGTCTATAACCCATACTGTATGATGGGCGGCACAGCACCGGTTACACTGGCAGGAGCCCTGGCTCAGAGCTATGCCGAAATTCTGTCAGGACTGGTCATTCACCAGGCAAAGAAGGAAGGCGCCCCCTTTATTATTGGCAACATGCCTGCGACCATGGATTTGAGAACAACTATCGGTACTTACGGGGCACCGGAATTTTATTTAGCTCTCGCGGGATCTTCCGAGATCGCCCACTCGTTTGGGCTGCCCTTTTATGGTACGGCCGGGACAACTGATGCCCAGGTTCTGGATTACCAGGCAGTGGCAGAGTCCACCATGAACAGCTTTGTAAATATGCTAAGCTGGTGTCATGTCGTGCATGATGTAGGTATTATGTACCACTGCAGTATACTTTCTCCCGAACTTGTAGTTTTAACTAACGAGATATTGGACATGCTCAAAGTTATTCGGCAAGGAATCCGGGTTGACGATGAAATGCTGGCATTAGACGTGATTAAACAGGTTGGCCCAGGGGGCCATTACCTGAAACATCACCACACTCTGCGTCATTTTAGAGAGATATGGTATTCAGACATTTATGATCACTCTATGAACCAAGACACGCCGTTACCTGTAAATGAAAAAATTATTCAAAAGACCAAAGAGATTATTGAAAAGCATGAGGCCGAACCCCTTTCTTCAGAAAAAGTTAAAATAATAAAAGAATTCGAAAATAAATGGATAAAGGTTTATACTGAAAATAATAGTTAGAGGCTTCACCAGTTATGTTGAGCATCATGGTTGAGGATCGGTAGTTCAAGCTGTCAATAACCTTCCAAGGAGATTCCTGGAGCGAACTACAAGCTAAATGTGAGGGATGTGTATGGAGATAGGGGAAAAACTAAAGATAATACGAAAAGAGCAGGGTCTGACCCTGCAGCAGTTGTCTAATGTTACTGGCCTGTCCATTGGCTTTTTAAGCAATTTGGAAAGAGATCAATGCAGCCCCACCATCAGTGCCTTGCAGAAGATATGCCAGGTGCTGGGGACTGAAATGTATACACTTCTGCGACCTTCATCAGAGGGGAGGACCATGGTAAACAAGGAGGAGCGGCGGGAGATGTTATACTCGCGCGCCTCCAGGGTGAAATATGAGGAGGTTGTTGATGGAGATAGGAGGATTAAAGGAATTTGTATGACATTGGAGCCCGGAGCGGACTACGGGCCGGTCACCAAGGGTCACCTGAAGGAGGATGAATTGCTGATCGCGGCCAAAGGCACTGCGGAGGTCGAGGTCAATGGCGTCAAATATGTTTTGAACGAAGGAGACTGTATTTATATCGAAATGGGTACCCCCCATAAGTATGTAAATATAGGAGATCAGGAGTGTATATTATACTGCGCTCTGGCCTAACCATCGGAGCGGATGTCGCTGGATGCGCCCTGCACCACCCACAGGCTGATGCATCTAGTGTTGCTGGTGTTGCGGTACTTGTGCGGGCTGTAAGACTCAATGTAAATACTGTCGCCTTCTCCCAGGAGATAGGTATCGTTATTAACGGTTATTTCCATGCTTCCCTCGAGAATAATGCCGAACTCGTCACCTTCATGGCCAAGAGGCACTTCTCCGTAATCACCGCCCGGTTCGATGGAGATACAGATCGGCTTGAGATGCCCGCTCTTTCCCGAAAGCAATTGGTACCTGATCCCTGACCTTTTGAATGTGAAAAGCTCCTGCCGCTCAGACTTCCTGACAACCCGGCCGGGGGTTGCGAGGAGCGGATACATTATATGGGATCTTTTGACTGTCATATCTCCAATATCGATCTTGAAATTATATGGGAGGCGTTAACGTGACGACACTGGCCAGGCTTGTTTTTGAGGGCGACAAAGAGCAGGTTGCGAGCACTGTTAAGAACATGATCGAAGGCGGCAAGGATGCGCAGGCAATTGTCGATGAGCTGATCGAAGGCATGAACGAGGTGGGCATGAGGTTTAAGAATGGAGACATGTTCGTCCCGGAGGTGTTGATGTCTGCCGATGCTATGCATGAGGGCATTAGTCTGGTTCAACCGCTGCTGGTCGGGCATGCGCTGCGATCCCTGGGAACAGCGATCATAGGAACTGTCAGGGGGGATCTCCATGATATCGGTAAGAACCTGGTTTGCATGATGCTTGAGAGCAGCGGTTTCAAAGTGATCGATGCGGGGATCGACGTCACTCCCGAGCAGTTCGTCTCCGCCGTCAAGGAGCACAAACCGGCGATCGTAGGCATGTCTGCGTTGCTGACCACGACGATGATGACCATGAAGGACACGGTTGACTTGCTCACCGAAGAGGGGTTGAGAGAGGGCGTAAAGATCGTGATCGGCGGCGCCCCGGTCTCCAGGTCTTTTTCAACACAGATTGGCGCCGACGGCTATGCGCCGGACGCCGCTTCTGCCGTAGATGTCTGCAAGTCCCTGGTGTCTTAGACGGTTCTTCAAACTATTGGCTTTCGGATGCAGGCCCTGCCAATAACAGCAGTTTTGGTTTCCGAGAACGTCGTCATTACGAATACAAATAACACTATCGTTAGGAAAGAGAGGCACTACTATGAGAGCGAATATGGTCGTCAGGGAAAGCCCCGTTTTATCGTATCTCACTCACGACCAACTGGACGCCATACACAACGCTACCCTTGAGCTTCTAGCGACAACCGGGGTGCAGATCCTCCAGGAAGAGGCGCTTGAACTCCTCAAGGCAGCGGGCGCTATCATCAAACCGAACAACATCGTGAAGATCCCCGAGGTGCTGGTCAAGAATGCATTGCAGACCGCGCCCTCCCGGATTGTGATGTCCAACCGCCTCGGCAAGCGTTGTCTGTTTCTGGAGCCGGGAAGAAGCTATTTCGGCACAGGATCCGGATGCCCCAACACCATCGATATATACAGCCAGGAGCGGCGTCGCACCACCGGGGAGGATGTGGCCAACGTGGCCAGGCTTTGCGACTGTCTGCCAAACATCGATTTTGTGATGGACCTGGGACTGGTCGAGGACAAGTATCCGGATCTGGGGTACATTTACGGGTTTGAGGCGATGGCCCGGAATACGACCAAGCCGATTATCAGCAGTTGTGCCAACGGCCGAAATGCACAGGATATTATCGACTTGGCTGCGGTTATCGTGGGCGGACACGACCAATTGAGAGAGAAGACCCTGATTGCGATCTACTCGGAGGCGACCGCCCCGCTGCGGCATGCCCAGGACGCCCTGGAAAAACTCCTCGTCTGTGCCAAGAACTGGGTGCCCGTTATCCATACGATTGGCAGCCTGGCGGGGGCATCGGCGCCGGTTACCCTGGCTGGAGCGCTTGTTACCGGTAACGCCGAAGTCCTGTCGGCCCTGGTCATTCACCAGTTGAAACAGCCTGGTGCGCCGTTCTTCCACGGCGGGACAATCACGCCTATCGACATGAAGACTATGGTTCACCCTTACGGAGCGCCGGAGTTCCATGTGGCGAGCGCATGCTTGACCGAGATGGGGCGTTATTACAGACTGCCTGTATTCAGCACGGGCGGGTGCACTGACGCCAAGATGTTCGACGAACAAGCCTCCGCGGAGGCTGCCTACTCGCTCTTGCTGGAGGCGCTTGCCGGAGGCAACCTGATCCACGACATCGGTTACATTGATTCCGGACTGACCTCTGATCTGTCGACTATCTGTTTCAGCGACGAGATGATCGGTCTGATCAAGCATGTCGTGTGTCCGGTCGCAGTCGATGAGGAGCATCTAGCATTGGATGCGGCGCAGCGGGTAGGTCCTGGTGGCCACTTCCTCAAAGACCCTCATACTTTTAAATATTTCCGTAATGTCTTCAGTCCCAAGCTTCTAGTCAGGGATCGCTACGAGATCTGGGAGGAGAAAGGCAGGCAGACGCTTGGCCAGGCTGTTCGCCAGAAGGTGATCGATTTATTGGAGAGCCACCGGTGTGAGCCATTTAGCGAACAGGTGGAGAAATCCTTCGGCGATCTGATCTCTACCATTGAGAACAGGATTAAGGGTTAAAGTACCGGCCGGATATCCGTGTCTAACTAGGATTCATCCAAACCCCCTCTTTAGCGATAATAGAGAAAACGGCCTTATTGCCGTTTTCTCTATTCGCCTATCCCTGCAAACCGGCTGTTGCAACCGGGCGGGTATATTCATCTGCGAAGCGCTGCATACTAGATCCCGAAACTGCAACAGCAATCCTGGACGGGAAGGTGATCAGCAGATGTTCCTGCATCGCGGCGGGCATCCTCTTGGACGGTCGCCTCTTTCATCCCACGGTACGGGCTGTAGGGGGAAATTATTTTTTTATTGGCATGGTCGGCGATAAGTTCGAGGAACTACATACCAACAGTTGGGAGATGCAGCCGGTGCGAATTCTGATGCTTTCCTGGGAGTTTCCCCCCCGCAGTGTGGGCGGCCTCGCCCAGCACGTCTATGATCTGGCCACGGCCCTGGCGCAGGCCTGGGAAGAGGTGCACCTGATCACCTGCTCCGCTGACAAGGCTCAGGCGCAGGAAGTCGTCAACGGCATCCACGTCTACCGGGTCAACCCGTATAACCTCTCGGCCCCGGACTTCCTGACCTGGGTCCTGCACTTCAACCTGAGCATGGTGGAGTACGGGGTATCCCTGGTCAACTCCATGGGCGATCTCGACCTGGTTCACGCCCACGACTGGCTGGTGGCCTATGCCGGCAGGGCATTGAAACATGCTTACAGGGTCCCCCTGATCGCCACCATCCACGCCACCGAGTACGGACGCAACCAGGGCCTGCACAACGACCTGCAGCGCTATATCAGCGACGTGGAGTGGTGGCTGGTATTCGAGGCATGGCGGGTGATCGTCTGCAGCCACTACATGGAAAAGGAACTGCAGCGAGTATTCCAGGCACCCCTGGATAAGCTGCGCGTGGTCCCCAACGGTGTGGACATGAAGCGTTACCAGCAGGCCGGTCACGAACTGTCCAGGTCAGCCTTCGCCGCACCGGACGAGAAGATCGTCCTGTTCGTGGGGCGCCTGGTGCAGGAAAAAGGGGTGCACCTGCTGATCGATGCGGTTCCGAAGATCCTTCATTATTACTCCATGGCCAAGTTCATCATCGCCGGGCGCGGGCCGGCGGAGGATTATTTAAGAAACAAGGCCATGGATATAGGCATCGCCAACCGCATCTATTTCACCGGATATATCGACGACCGGACCAGGGATTTCCTCTACCGGGAGGCGGATGTGGCGGTCTTCCCCAGCCTCTATGAACCCTTCGGGATGGTGGTCCTGGAGGCCATGGCGGCCATGACCCCGGTGGTGGTGGGGGATGTGGGCGGCTTGTCGGAGATCGTCGTTCACGAAAGGAACGGGCTGAAGTTCTATACCGGAAACCCCGGCTCGCTGGCAGATAATGTCCTGCGCCTGCTCCACGAACCGGACCTGGCGGCCCGCCTGGCGGCGACTGCCAAGCAGGAGATATCCAAGCTCTATACCTGGCAGGAGATCGCCAGGCAAACACAACTGGTCTATGCCGAGGTCAAGGATGACTATGAGGCCAGCGCCTGGAGGACAGACTCCTGGTTGTGCGGCATCGACAGGCTGGAACAGAGCCGGGACCCGGTCAGCAGCATCGGGAGATATTATGGTGATATGTGTGGGGTGCGAGGTTATCCGCGCCCGCTGGGGCGGGCGCCCGCTCACATCACAGAAGATGGAGGCTACCGGCAAGACAGCAGCGTCGAACACTGACCCCGCCATCTATTCCCACTTCCCACTGCTTCAAAGAAGCGGGGGGATAAGAGCGAGTAGTCATCTGGTAAAAAAAGGCTCGAAGGGAGCCTTTTTTGTTTAATTCTGCCTTGTCAACCCCAAATTTGCCTTCAATATTAGCAATTTTAATATTATTTTAACATGAAAGATTGGTTCTTTAATATCATTTTAATATGCATCGAGACTACAATAAAGTTGCAAAAATTGCAGGTTGATTCCACCAGCAACAAGGTAGCCAACCAGGCCTCGATTTACCAGATGGCTACCCGCTCTAATGCCCCCGCTTCTTTGAAGCGGTGGGATAAGAGCGGCTACGTCACTGGATTAACTATTTCTAAGCTTCAGCGGGGGAAGGCAAGCCCCCACTGAAGCCAAGAACTAGTTGAAACGGAAGGAGGCTCTTGCGCATGGTCTTGCCGAAAGCGATCAACAAGCTCTTCGATGACAGTTTACGGAGCTCCGACACCACCATCCTGATTCCCCGCCTGGCAGAATCCAGACATCACTACCAGGATAATCAGCGTATATTTTACAGCGACGATCTGGGGATCAAGATTCTTTCCCCGGAGGGATGGACTGTCAGCGCCGGCAGCGAGAAAGATGCCACAGACAACAGGGGAACCCTCTCAAACAGAACGCGTTCCATTTCTATTCTGCTGAATAAAGAAACCCTTTTTCGTCCCAAGATAAACTTGATGCTTGAAGATATCGGCGACGTGAACTTTATGGACTATTTTCATCACCGGCTAAACTCTCTGAGGAGATGTGGGATCCAGGCCGTCAAGTATCATATCGACGAGAACTTCCAGATCGTCACTTTTCAATTGTTGCAGACCACTGCCAGGGGCGCCCAACTCTTCGGGCTGCAGAAATATTTTCTGCGTAAGGGAAAGGCGTATACCATCACCGTGAGTGATTTAAACCCTGAATATATAGAAAAAGAGCCCAAGCTCGTGCGTGATATCACGCAGGTGATCCAATCGTTTGCCTTTGTCGAATTTATCTGAGGCGCCCGGTTTGAGGAGGATTCAGCAATTGGAGCCAACATCGCCTGTCAATGATCAGTTGAAGGAAATTCCCCGCCTCGCCCCGCTGGATGTTTACGAAGTCCTCGGCACATCTCAGCAGGGGCTGACGGCGGCAGAGGCAGCCAGGCACAGGGAGCAATCCGGTTGGAACCGGCTTCAGAAAGGGAAAGGTCGCTCCCTCTGGGCGCGCTTCTTTATACAGTTTACCGATCTTTTTGCTGTCATGCTGCTGGTGGCGGCAGCGATCACCTTTATCACCTACCTCCTGGGCGGACTCGATCCCAGTGACCTTCGACTTGCGCTCGCCATCCTGGGGGTCGTCCTCCTCAATGCCACGATGGGATTCATTCAGGAATACCGTGCCGAGCGGGCGACCGAGGCTCTGAACAAGCTGGTGCCCGCCAAGGCCAAGGTCTACCGGGACGGCAATGAAGTGGAGGTGGACACGGGCGAACTGGTACCGGGCGATGTGCTGCTGCTCGAAGAGGGTGACAATATTCCTGCCGATGCGCGCCTTGTCCAGGCCTTCGAGATGTCCACCAACAACATCACGCTGACCGGGGAATCAGACCCGGTGCGCAAGACGGCAACCGCTGTCCTGGAAGAGGAATTGGGCTGGCTCGAAATGCCCAACCTGGTTTTTATGGGGACTTCTGTGGCTTCAGGTTCCGGCATCGCAGTCGTTTTTTCGGTAGGGGAACAGACGCAGTTCGGCAAGATCTTCAAATTGACGGCAGGGGTTGCCGACGCCCTCAGTCCCTTGCAGAAGGAAGTAGCCGCAATGGCGAGGACTGTTGCCCGCGCCGCCCTCGTCCTCGGCGTTGTCTTATTTTTCCTGGGCCGGTTCCTGGGGTTGGCCTGGCTTGACGACTTCCTGTTCGCCCTGGGGGTGATGGTCGCTCTGGTTCCGGAAGGGCTGCCGGCAACCATGTCCGTCTCCCTGGCCGTCGGCGTGCAGCGCATGGCCAAGCGCAATGCGCTGATCAAGCGCCTCTCGGCAGTGGAAACGCTCGGATCGGCAAACGCCATCTGTACGGATAAAACCGGCACGCTGACCAAGGGAGAGATGACGGTCAGGAAAATCTGGCGTCCCGGCCAAAGCCTTGAGGTGTCCGGGGTGGGATTTGAACCGCAGGGAGAGTTCTACCCGGCAGGCAGCTCGACAGTTCCAGGTGTAAAATCCGGACCCGAGGCCCCTGCCGGCAGGGTCGACCTTGACGGCTGGCGGCTGTTCATGAAGGCCGCGTCTTTTTGCAACACGGCCCGCCTACTCCCCCCCGACGAGGAGCATGCAGCCTGGAGCATCCTCGGCGACCCCACCGAGGGCGCTTTAGTGGTCATGTCTCGCAAGGCCGGTTTCGACCTGGATGAAGAACTGAAAAAAGAGTCCCGCTTTTACCTGTTGCCCTTCGACTCCCGGCGCAAGCGCATGAGTTCCATCCACCGGCAGGATGGCCAGGTGCGGGCCTACATCAAGGGCGCTCCCCGCGAGGTGCTTTCATTATGCACTCACTGGCTTGACAGCCGGGGATCGGTGCAGCCCCTGAACACCGAGGTCAAGGAAGAGGCCGTGCGCAGCAATGACGAGATGGCAAGAGAGGGCCTGCGCGTCCTTGCCTGCGCCTGCCGTGACCTTCCCCAGGAAATGCGGGAGTACCGGATCGAAGACGTCGAAAGCGACCTGGTCTTCCTCGGCCTGGCAGGGATGATGGACCCGCCCCGGCCTGAAGTGGCTGAGGCGGTAGAGATGGCGCGCGGCGCCGGAATCAAGATCATCATGGTCACAGGGGACTACGGACTGACGGCTGAAGCCATTGCCGAAAGAATCGGCATCACCGGCGGGAGGCGCGCCAGGATCGTCACCGGGGTGGAATTGGCGGAACTGGACGAGGCCGGACTAAAAGAAGTGTTACGGTCCGAACAGCCGCTCGTCTTTGCGCGCGTCGCTCCCGAGCACAAGATGCGTATCGTGGCCACCCTCCAGTCACTGGGGCAGATCGTGGCTGTGACCGGAGACGGCGTCAACGATGCCCCGGCCCTGAAGCGTGCCGACATCGGGATTGCCATGGGGCGGGCGGGCACCGATGTCTCCCGCGAGGCGGCGGTGATGATCCTGCTGGATGACAGCTTCGCCTCCATCGTCCATGCCATTGAACTGGGGCGCGCCGTTTACGCCAACATCAAGAAGTTCATCCTCTACCTTTTCTCCCACAACATGGGGGAGTTGATACCGTTCCTTTTCGTCACCGCGGCCGGGGTGCCCATGGTGCCCTTGACTGCCTTGCAGGTCCTGGCCATCGACCTGGGCTCCGACGTCACCCCCGCCCTGGCCCTGGGAACGGAAAACCCCGAACCGGGCCTGATGAGCAGGATGCCGAGACCAAGCACCGCAAAGCTCTTTGATTGGGACCTGGTCAAGCGATTTCTCTTCCTGGGCGTGATCCAGGGGGCAGGAGCAACGGCCGGTTTCCTCATCGTGCTGTTGCATGGTGGCTGGCATTGGGGCGCCGCCCTGCCAAAGACAGACCTCTTGTACCGGCACGCCATCACCATGACCCAGGCAGCGATCGTGGTATCGCAAGTCTTTAACGGCTTTGCCGTGAGAACGGAAAAAGTCTCGGTATTTCGGGTCGGGCTGCTGTCAAACCGCTTCCTGATCGTCGGGGAAGCGATTGGGGTGGGGATTATGGCGTGCATCAGCTACGTTCCCGCCCTGCAGCGTCTGTTCGGCACGGCGCCGCTCAGGCTCGTCGACTGGGGGCTGCTGACAGCCTTTGGCGCCGTCCTGTTTGTAGCCGAGGAGCTGAGGAAGTTTGTAGCCCGACACCAGAATTTAAAGAAACATGATATTTCATTTATAATGGAAGCAGAAAAGGCTTGAAGGAGGTTGATTTAATGCATATTGTGGTTGTCGGTTGTGGGACACTGGGATCACAGCTTGCCGAAACCCTGGCCCGCAAGGGAACTTCCATCGCCGTTATTGACCCTGACCCGACAGCTTTCCGGCGCCTGAGGCCGCGGTTTCCCGGCAAGAAAATCGAGGGCCTGGGATTCGATCGCGCCACCCTGATCGAAGCCGGGGCGATGCGGGCGGATGCCCTGGCAACGGTCACGAGCGATGATAATACCAACTTTCTGGTGGCTTCCCTGGCCCGGGAGGAGTTCGCCATCCCCAAGGTCGTGGCACGGATCATCGATCCGATCCGGGCCGAGATCTACCAGCATCTCGGTGTCCCCGTCATCGCCCCTACCACCTGGGGCGCCATGCGCGTCAATGAACTGCTTGTTGAAGAACGTGTGACCACCCTTTTAACCGCAGGAAACGGGGAGGTCAAGGTGATCGAGTTTCAGGCGCCGCATCGCCTGGTGGGGAGAATGGTCAAGGATCTACAGGTGCCGGGGGAGATCGGTGTCATCTGCCTGATCCGGCAGGGCAAGGCCTTCGTGCCGTTAATGGGGACCATCTTTGAAGAAAATGATCTGATTCAAGCAGTTGTGGCCGACTATTCCATGCCCAAGCTTGAGAGCCTGATAGATTAGTGGTTGGTGGTTAGTGGTTAACGGTTGGAAAAAAACAAAGCCAATAAAACTGTGGTTGGTGGCGTGCGGTCGGTAGTTTGAATCCAACGACCAACGACCAACTGCCAACGACCAAAATTGGAGGAATTGCTCATGTTTATCCTGATTGCCGGCGGCGGCAAGGTGGGGTTCAACCTGGCCTATACCTTGTCCCAGGAGGACAAGAAAGAGGTCACGGTGATTGATAAAAACAAGACCGCCCTGGAAAAGTTTAAAGAGCTTCCAACTGTCAAGACGGTGCACGGAGACGGCACCGACCCCCGCATCCTCGATTACGTAGGAATTACACGGGCAGATGCAGTGGTTGCCGTAACCGGAAGCGACGTCGACAACCTCGCCCTGTCCATGGTCGCCAAGAGGCAATTTGGCATCAAGCGGGTGATCGCCCGGGTCAACAACATCAAGAACCAGTGGCTCTATACGCGGGAGCGCGGGGTTGACTACGCCATCGCGGGAGCGCTGTTTATCGCCAGGGTTATCCATGAGGAGGTAAGCCTGAAAGACCTGATCACCCTGTTAAAAATCGGGGATGGGGAGGTCTCGCTCGTGGAAGAGGAGGTGCTCCCGGCTTCCCGGGCGATCGGAAAGAATGTCGCCAACCTGAATATTCCTGAAGGAATAGTTTTGACTGCCATTATCCGTGATGGCAAGATCGTGCTCCCCCGGGGCGAGACTGTCATCAGCGCAGGCGACAAGGTGCTGGCCCTGGCCGAATCGCAGACAACTCACCTGCTGGAAGAGGTTTTAGGCGGTTCCTGAGGATTCCCCGCGCATGCCGGGTGCCCGCTTGCGGGCGCGGCGCGGGGTAACGATGTTCCCCAGCAAGTGCTGGGGAACAATCAAGGAAAGGGGACACGCTGTTCAAGGAATGGGGACACACGGAAAAGGGAATGGGGATGCACATCTTCGAGGAGTGTCCCCGATGGAATGTCTCCGGTGGAATGTCCCTGATGATGACTTTGGAAAGTGACCGGTTCCAACCACTATTCCTCCACAGTTTCCTCCGCAGTCTCCACCTCTGCATCCGCCAGGCTCTGGGGCGTCGTGCCCGGGGTCTGACACTCCTCGAACTGGGCGTTCATTTTTACGCAACTAAGCAACCTATCTGAGGATTGAAAAAGCACAGCATCTTAACCCGAAGATAGCTATTCGGCCAACTGATTCGCACCCACAAGCCCGGACATATAAGACATTTGTTTTAGTTTTTTTAATGGCCAGCCTGGTTTTTTAATATATTCTTCACTTGCCGGTTGCTAAAGTTGCCGCAACAACTGCGGCCAATTGACAAATACTATGCACAGGCTGAACGGTCTGAAAGGAGATGTGGACATTGTCGTTTGATCTGGTTCTGGGAGGGATCATCTCGGTCGGCTTGTTGGCGTACCTTGTCTATTGCCTGATCAAAGCGGAGGTTTTATAGATGAAAAGTATGGATTTGCTGCAACTGGGGTTTTTCATCATCCTGTTCGTTCTCCTGGCAAGGCCTGTGGGCCGCTACATGGCAGCGGTCTACACCGGCAAGCGCACCTGGCTGGACCCGGTGCTGAACCCGCTGGAAAGGCTCTTCTACCGGGTGTCCGGGGTCGACCCCGATCATGAGATGTCCTGGTGGGAGTATGCTGTGGCTGCCCTGATCTTCAACATCCTGGGGATCGTGCTGCTGTTCCTGATCCAGATCGTGCAGGGGCGCCTGCCCCTCAACCCCCAGCACTTCCCGGGGGTGAGGTGGGACCTCGCCCTCAACACGGCGGT
>Ga0116107_1000706_pt1 | contig 24216 bp, 18 predicted proteins | sample June2015DPH_6_10_FD_88969 | JGI IMG/M metagenome (GOLD analysis project Ga0116107, IMG submission 88969) | Peatland microbial communities from SPRUCE experiment site at the Marcell Experimental Forest, Minnesota, USA - June2015DPH_6_100 | ecosystem: Environmental > Terrestrial > Soil > Wetlands... | reverse complement strand
GTGCGTTCCCGAACGCTCACCAGCATGACGTTCATGACGCCGAGCCCGCCGAGAAAAATCGTGGCCACGCCGACAGCGCCCATAAAAACTTCCATGCCGACAAAAATCAGGCGCATGGCCTGCTCACCCTTGACGGTATCCCAGATGCCGGCCGCTTCTTCGTCGCGTGGATCGAAGTTATGCAAGCGGCCCAGGGTGCGGCGAATCTGTCGCACGCAATCCGGGTGTGTTGCAAGCGACCACGGTGCCGCCAGAATGCGGTCCACGGAATGCTCCACCGCCGGTGGCTTGTTTGGGAAATCCCGCTTCATGGAATTGAATGGGATGAAAATCTTGCGGATGTCCACGCCATCGTAGCTGGAGTTTTGATCCTTCGTCTTCATGACGCCGATAATTGTGTACGGTGCGCCATTTAGTTCGATGCTCTGGCCCAAGGCTTCGCGCTCGGCAAAGAGTTGCTTCTTCGTATCGCTACCCAGGAACGCCACGCGCCGGCCCTCTTCATTGTCAACGTCATTGTAGAAACGCCCTTGCGCCACGGTGATGCTCCGGATAATGGCAAAGGGCGGGAGGGAACCGACCGTATCAATGTCTCCGCTGTTGAAAGGGCTGTGGACCTTCACGTTGTTGCCAAGCTCCGGCATCACGTACCTGCAGGCCGGCGCCTCCAGCGCCACTTGCTTGTAGTCGTCTTCCATCCAGTGAACCACGCGCCCCGACCGCGTGCCTCCGGCTTGCATGCTGGTGCGGCCAGCGAAAACGATCATTACGTCTATGCCGAAATTTTCGTGTTGTTTCTGAATGCCGCGGCTTAGGCCCTCGCCCGCCGCCACCATCAGGGTGATGGAGATGATCCCCCAGGCGATCCCGAACATGGTCAGCAGCGTGCGCCGTTTGTGCGCCCAGAGCGTCGCGATGGTGTCGCGCAATAGATCCCGAAAGGTCATACGGACCCTCGCTACTGAAGAACGACTTGCTGTTTTTCGGTGAGGCCGGAGATGATTTCCGTTTTTACCCCGTTGGAGATGCCCAACTTCACAGACACTTTCTTGCGCCCGTTCTCCGCTTTGGGGTCCGGCAGTTCGACGGAAGCACTGCGGTCCTTGTCATAGATGAGGGAAGCCTCAGGCACCATCAGGACGTTTTTCTTTTCCTCGAGAAGGATTTCGGCGTTGGCGCTCATGTTGGCCTTGAGTTCGAGGGTCGGGTTGGAGATGGAGACGCGCACTTCAAACGTGGTGACGTTGTCCTTCTCCTTGCCCATAGGGGAAATCTTGGTCACCTTGCCCGTGAACTTCTTGTCCTTGAAGGATTCCACAACGATGCGCGCGGGCTGATTCAGATAAACCTTGCCGATATCGGCTTCATCCACCTTGCCCTGAACGTAGACTTCGCTGATGTCACCCATGGTCATGATCAGGGTGGCCTGTGAACCGAGGACGAGGATGGAACTGACGGCATCGCCGACATTGACGTCGCGCGACAGCACCAGCCCATCAATCGGGCTGACGATCGTGGAGTTGCGCAAATCCTCTTCGGCGTTTTCGAGGGCGGCCTTGGCCTGAGCCACTTGCGCCTCGGCCTTGGCAATCTCCGCGCGCGAAACGGCCAGGTTGCGTTGCGCGCTGACTTGCTTGTTCAGGGCCAACTGATAGTTCTTCTCGGAGTCCTCGACGAGGCTCTTGGACATCACGCCGTCTTTGAACATCTGCTGCGCGCGTTCCATGCTGAGCTTGAGGTAGGGCACGTCCGGCCCCTCCGCATCGACTTTGTTGCGCTCGAGGGCGGCGGTGGCGGAGTCGCGGGCGGCTTGCGCAGCTTGAAAGTTGGCCTGGGATGCGCGCACGCTGGCTTCGAGTTGCACCTTGTCGAGTTCGGCGAGGATGTCGCCCTGCTTGACGCGGTCGCCGTAGTCCACATAGAGCTTCTTCACGATGCCGCTAGCCTTGGATTTAACTTCAATCTTCGAGAGCGGCTGAATCTTTCCGGTGGCTACAACAACGCGCGCCAGGTCGCCACGTTCCACGCCCGCGAGCTTGGAAGGATCAATTTCATGATTGGGGCGCAGGGCGGCATAGACGCCATAGCCCCCACCGACCAGGATTAATCCCGCGATGGAGCCGAGGATGATCCTGCGGCGGCGCTTCTTGGCCGCTTTTCCATTGCCTATACCATTGCCATTACTAGACATAACCGACCCCTTGGGTGAAGTTTTCGAGGCTACTGCTAAGAGATACGTAGACCCCCGCAAAAAGTTCCTGTCGCTTACTCATTAAAGACGCTGGAAACGTCAAACGGTCAGGAAGAAAAAGGAGGGGGTCAAAGCGGGGTGCGCCGCAGGCGAAGTGCATTGGTGATGACGGACACCGAGCTGAAGCTCATGGCGGCGCTGGCGATCATAGGGCTTAGCAGCCAGTGAAGGACGGGGTAAAAAACTCCCCCTGCCACTGGGATTCCCAGTGCGTTATAGAGAAACGCGAAGGTGAGGTTCTGTTTGATATTGCGCAGTGTGGCCCGGGAAAGGCGCCGGGCGCGGACGATCCCGCAGAGATCTCCTTTCACTAGGGTGATGCCCGCGCTTTCCATGGCGACGTCGGTGCCCGTACCCATGGCGATTCCGACGTGGGCGGCGGCAAGGGCGGGAGCATCGTTGATACCGTCACCCGCCATGGCAACGATGCGGCCCTTCGCCCGGAGTTCGTGGATCGCTTGCTCTTTTCTCTGCGGCAGCACCTCGGCTTCAAACTCATCAATCCCAAGCTGCTCCGCGATTGCCTGTGCCGAATCGCGCCGATCGCCCGTCAGCATTACGAGGCGGATGCCATCCGCCCGCAATGAAAGCAACGCCTTCGCAGCAGTGACCTTCACCTGATCCGCCAGCCAGATGGCCCCCTCTACGCGCCCATCCACCGCACACAAAACCATCGAGAGGAAGTTTTGCCACGGTTCTTTCGGTGGCCTGTCGTCCTGCCGCGTAAGGGCCAGCAGCCCCTTCTGCTGCAAAAACCGTGGAGTGCCCACCAGAACCTTTTTCCCTAGCACTATCCCTTCCACCCCTCCTCCCGGCGTGGCATTGAAATCCTTCACCGGGGCGAAGGGTAGTTTCTTCTTTTCGGCCGCTCTGACCAGCGCGCGTGCCAAAGGGTGCTCGCTCAAACGTTCCACGCTTGCGGCCAGCGAAAGCAACCCGTCCTTCCCGTATGTACTTCCCTTCCAAAGGTCTATGCCGCCAACGTCAGGCCTCCCCTCCGTAAGCGTGCCGGTCTTGTCCACCACCAGAGTATCCACGCGGGCGAGGGTTTCCAGCGCTTGGGCATCCTTCACCAGCACGCCGGCAGAAGCCCCGCGGCCCACGGCAACCATGATGGACATAGGTGTGGCCAGCCCCAACGCGCAAGGACACGCGATGATCAAGACGGAGACAGCGGCGATCAGCGCGTGAGCAAAGCGCGGCTCCGGGCCGAACAAGCCCCAGCCGACGAAGGCGACGACCGCCGCAGCCACAACGGCGGGAACGAAGTACGTGGCGACCTTATCCGCAAGACGCTGCATGGGAGCGCGGCTGCGCTGGGCTTCGCTTACAAGCTTTACGATTTGCGCCAGCAGGGTTTCGCTGCCGACTCGTTCGGCAACCATGACGAAACTTCCGCTGGTATTGAGTGTGCCTCCGGTGACTTTATCGCCCGCGGCTTTTTCGATGGGAAGCGGTTCGCCGGTTATCATCGATTCGTCCACGGCGCTGGCGCCTTCGCGAATCGTGCCGTCAACGGGGACGCTTTCACCCGGCCTTACTCGGAGCAAGTCGCCATGCTTGATTTGCTCCAAGGGCACATCCCGCTCGGCTCCTCCTGATACGAGGTGCGCGGTCCGCGGCGCAAGATGCAGGAGCGCGCGGATCGCTTCGCTGGTGCGCCGGCGTGCCCGCAATTCGAGCACTTGGCCGAGCAGAACCAACGTGGTGATGACGGCGGCGGCCTCGAAATAAACATCCACTCCCCCGTGCATGCCGCGGAAAGACACCGGAAAGAATTGCGGGAACAGCGTTGCAGCGAGACTGTAGAGATAAGCGGCACCGGTGCCAAGGCCGATCAAGGTGAACATGTTGGGGCTGCGATTGCCGAGCGAAGCCCAGAAGCGCTGGAAGAAGGGCCAGCCGCACCAGAGCACCACCGGCGATGCCAGGAGCAGCTCCACTGCATTTTTGGTGGCCGGAACGAGATGGAGGCCCAAGGCTTCGCCGAACATGGAGAGAAGGAGCAGCGGGAACGAAAGTGCGGCGCTGATCCACAAGCGTCTGCGCATGGAGTCGTACTCGGGATCGCGCTGCTCTTCACCAGGGCCAGGGGCGACGAAATCCATGGGTTCGAGCGCCATGCCGCACTTAGGGCAGGTTCCGGGCCCGCTCTGAACGATTTCGGGATCCATGGGACAGGTGTAACGGAGCGGCGCCGCGGCAGGCGCGACAGGTTTGCTTTCCATGCCTGCGGCACCCGGAGCCGCCAGAAATCGCTCTGGTTCTTTTTGGAAGCGTTCCGCGCATCTAGGGGAGCAGAAACAGTAGGTCTTGCCTTTGTACTCCTGCCTGGCGGCAGGCTTCTGCTGATCGACCATCATTCCGCACACGGGATCCTTCTCCCTGGGCGAAGGAGGCAGGATGGGCAAGGCCGGGATGTGTGGGGTGGACATGAAACCTCGCAGCAATAGCTTACTATGTTCGATGTTTTGAGGTCACAGGCGTTGCTGGGTCCTGGCGGTGGGGGCTGGTATAATCCGGCCATGACACTCGTGGAAATCACCTTCGAATTGCAGGCGCCCGTGAGCCTGGAGCAATTGAGCCGCTTGGGAGAGTTCGCCAACACCTATGGATTGCGGCGATTCCGCGTGGACGACCAGAATAACCAAGTGTCGTTCGAATATGACGCTTCGCGGTTGCGGGAAACGCAGGTGGCGCATGTGCTCGGTCAAGCCGGAATCGCGGTCACGCGCAAAGTAAATTAGGCTGCAAAGAGCCAAACCCCGAAAATCCCCTGCCGTTCCTATCAGAACAGCGGCATAGGCCTGAGCATTTGACTTTGGGGATTGCTGCGCACCCCGGACAAGTAGCAGTCTGGCTTGGTAGGCAAAAAAAATGGGGCCCCCGCTTGGGACCAGGAGCCCCGAAGGCGCGTTTCAGATGCCGATGTCGTTTTCACACCGGCGCGTGGGGTCATCCATCCTAGCTTCCCTCTCAGAGGCAGGTGGGAACGAGCCATAAGAACCAGCAAGCAAGCCCCTTCCCCCTCACTTGCAGTCCTTGCGTCTCGTTTACTGAAACGCACCCACGGCCTGAGGTATTGCACGAGGAAAGCCAACCTGATTTGGCCATTCCACTCCCCTAAGACATTAAAAACAGATGATTTATGAACAAGACGAGATGGACATGTGCGAACCAAAACTGTCCAGGAGATTCAAAACGGAACGGACACGACTGAGTCGCTACACCGCGCAAACTGGCTTCAGGCTGCCCTAGTACCTCCAGAACCTGGGTAACAATTTTTTCGGGAAGCGGGGGCTATCGGTTTTTCGTGTGTTCCAGGCTGAAACTGTGCCTGCATGAGTTCCTTCTCACTTCATCGCCTTCGCCGACTCGCCACCTGGGTCTTACTGGAGCTCATCCTGGCGGCTGCCGTGATGGCCTTTTCTGTCTGGGCCGACACTTCCGGGCGCGTCAAGGAAACGAAACCTGGCGGCTGCTATTGCGGTTGTGCGATGTCCAAGACTTCGGCGGGCTGCTCGAAGATGTGCGAATTGCCGAAATATGCTTCGCGGTGGTGGGCGGTAACGTGCGCGAAGCCCCGAGCCAATGCTCCGGCGGCGACCCCGGGTGCCGGACCGCGCCTGCCGCGACCCGCGCGCGCAGAGCGGGCAGCGAAATAGTTTTTCACGGATTCTGGGACAGCATCCTTGCCGGCTCGTCCAAGAGCTTGGCAAAAATCTCAGGAATCTCAAAGATCGCTTGATTGTTCAGCGCAGCGACGTTTCGGCGAAATGCCGCGAGCATGGCAGGCTCCAGAAGTTGCTTCACGCCCGGCACGATTTCGTCAAAACTGGAAAGAACAACCCCCACACGCTTTTCAATTACCCACTCGGTGTTGTAACGCTCTTGAGGCATAGTCCACGCGTTACATTCGAGAATGACGGGCAAACGGCGAACCATGGCTTCGGCAATGCTGCCCGGGCCGGGCTTGCCGATCAGAAAATCCGCGGCGCTCATCAGGCGATGCACTTCCTTTGTGAAACCCAGAACATGCAGCGGCAGATTCCAGGAGCGCGAACGGAATTTTTCGGCAAGCTTGTCGTTGCGGCCGCAGATGACGATGAGCTGAACGGGAACGCGCGCGGCGTCCAGCCGCTCCACGATGTCGTACATTACTTTGGAACCGAAACCCCCGAAGAGAAGAATGCCTGTGGGCAGATTGGGCTGTAAGCCGAGCTCACGGCGAAGAGCGACAGGGTCCGTCTTATCGGGGAGGTAGAAATCGGGGCGCAGGATCATCCCGGAAGTGGCGAAGATGTGGGACTGTTGCTTGCCCATCGCCCGCGCCTGCTCCACGGCGCGCTCCGTGCCGCAAATGAGGTATTGCTGCTCCAGCGGCTCAATCCAGAAACGCGGCGGAAAATCCGCCAGATCCGTTATCAGGGTGACGAATGGCCGCTCGGGATACACGGAGGACCAGGCTTCGGCAATCTGCCGATTGAAATGGGGAATGACCGAAACCAGCAGGTCGGCGGGGTGCTCGCGAAAGTACCTGGCTAGCAGGCGCACCATCGGCCGGTGAAAGAGCCGGATGGTGGACTGGAGGACACGCAAGAGCTGCGTGGCACCAAGCGTCCAGCCGTTGCGGAGGAGGATGTTGTACTGCTCCTGGATGCGGACGCCGGTGAGCTTGCGGAGAACGTCCAACTTATCGGTGAGATCCTGAAACTGAATCAGTTCAATCTTCCAGGGGCGCTGCTGCTGCGCGGCAACGGTTTGCAGGGCGACAGCGGCGTTGCGATGGCCGCCCCCGCCATCATGAAAGAGAACGTGGATTTTTTTCATCGGGGTCATTGTTGCATGGTCCGGGGAGGCCCGTACAAGAGCACCCACAATGCCATGTGGAAAACTCAAAAACCCGTTTGTGTTCAATGAGTTCCGTGCGATCTTTCACGGTCAATTCGCGCTGCCTTTATGCACTGTTCATATCCTGTCTTTACCCTTGAAACATGCGCTGCGACCTTCATGTGCATTCAACTGGTTCAGGGATGTGCACCACTCCCGGCTTGAGCCGGATTAGCAAGGAGTCCTATAACGACCCCGCCGAAGTCTATGCCCGTTGCAAGCAACTGGGCATGTCCGTTGTCACCATCACAGACCATGACTCGATCGAAGCCGCGGAAGTGCTCCGCAAGCACCCGGATTTCTTCCTCAGCGAGGAAGTGACAGTGCGCATGCCCACCGGGACGGAGATGCACTTGGGGGCCTATGGGATCACGGAAAAAGATCATGCGGAAATTCAGCGGCGACGCAGCGATTTTATAGCGCTCTTGATGTACCTGACAGAACGTAAGCTTTTCTTCAGCGTGAATCACGTCTTTTCCGGACTGACCGGGCGGCGCGAAGCGGAAGATTTCGCGTGGTTTGCATCCTACGTGCCGGCGTTTGAGGTGAGGAACGGACAGATGTGGACTGAAGCCAATCGCAGCGCGAAAAGCCTGGCGGAGCGGCTAGGCAAGGCAGGCATTGCCGGGAGCGATTCGCACACGCTAACGGGAGTTGCGCAGACATTCACGGAGGTGCCGGCGGCGCGGACAGTGGATGAGTTCCTGACCGGGCTGCGCGCGGGGCGCGGCTTGGTCCACGGCGAGAATGGCAACTATTTTAAGCTGACGGCGGACATTTTCCGGTTTGCCGGGAGCCTGCTCAAGGAAAAGCCTTGGGCCGCGCTGATGCTGCCGCTGACGGTCTTCGTGCCAGCGATTACCGCCGGGCACTGGCTGAATGAGATCCGCTTCTGCAAACAGTGGACGCATCGCCTCGAAGGAGAAGCGAAGGAGCCCAGAATGTTGTGGGAACTGGATCCCCAATTGAAAACCAGCTGGGCAAACTGAGGTAACGCCGTGGCCATGGCCAAAGACATCTGGGGCTACATCGAGAATCGCGATCACCGCGTGATGCGGCGGATGAACCGCTGGAAAGCGCCGCGGTGGTTCCGGTTCTGGATGCTTGCCGCAACGCGGATGGGTGATGGCTGGCTATGGTACAGCCTGGGTACGATTTTGCTGCTCGTTGGTGGACCCCACCGATATGCTGCAGTGGGAGCGGCGGGTTGCGCGGCCATCGTAGGAGTGCTCGTTTTCAAGGCGTTGAAGAGGCTCAGTCGACGCCCGCGTCCGTGCCAGCTCGAGCCGCACTGCTGGTCCAAGGTGTTGCCACCCGATCAGTTTTCTTTCCCGTCGGGCCACACCATGACGGCGTTTGCCATCGCATTGGCGGTCAGCTACTTCTACCCTTCGCTGGAAGGGCTGCTGTATTTCCTCGCCATCAGCATCGCTTTTTCCCGCGTGGTCTTGGGGATGCATTTCCTGAGCGACGTCCTGGCCGGGGCGGTTCTTGGCACGGCCCTCGGCGTCGCGTCCATCGTCACTTTTGCTTCGTACGGATTCGTCTGACTACCCCAAGGGGCCTGGCTTGGGATGTTCCGAGAGGGCTCTGCGGAAAGCCGCCAGGTTGTTTTCGTCTATCACGGCAGTGCCGGTATCCACAAAAGTCGGCAGTGGAGGTGCCGGAGCGGTGGCCCAATCCTTGAATTCGTGCACCGCATTATGGTGCAAATCGTCCAGGAACCTCACTCCGTAGAAGGCCATGACGTAGGGCTTCTGCACCACCGTCGCGGTGATCCACTTGCGTTCGATCCCGTCGAGTGTTTGCGGATCCTTGTCAAACGCCACAATTTTGATTTTCCCGGTCAGATCCATGCGGTGCAGCTCATCCGCGGCACCCTCTCCTCCGGAAGCTTCCAGGCAAATGATGCCGTCGATCTTTTCCTTCTTTTGCAGCAACGCGGCAATGCCGTCATAAGCGACCCGCGGATCACCTTTGTCATCGATCGTCTGCACGATCTTGATACCGGGATATTTCTTCAGCACTTCATTCACGCCAGCCACGCGTTGCTCACTGTTCAGTTGCCCGCTTATGGTAATAACTGCGACGCGGCCCTGCCCGCCCAGCAGCTCCGCCATGCGCTTCCCGCTCTCTTGCCCCGCCCGGAAGTTGTCCGTGCCGATGAAGAGCACGCGATTCGACTCCGGCGCGTCCGCATCAATGCAGATGACGGGAATGCCTTGCAGGATGGCGTGATCGATCGGATCCTTAAACAATTTCGGATCGGTTACGGAGACAAGGATGCCGGAGGGATGCTGCGCCACGGCTTGCTGGAAGGCGGTGAGTTCATCGGCTGGAGAAAATGTTGATGGCCCGACGAAATCCACCTTTACTCCTGCAGTTTTCCCGATGTCAGTCAGCCCTGCCCCGGCCTCTTGCCAATACGGCAGGTCGATGTTGGCGGCAACAAGAACGTATCGCTCATTCGGCTGGTGGTACGGCGGCGGCTGGCACGCCCCGGCAAAGATCGCCAGCGCCGCAATGCTCAATCCCGAAAAGAATTGTTTGGCTTTCATGTACGGTCTCCTTTTCCGCTGCTCCCCGCTGAGGCACTTCCCGTGGGATGAGACCAGAACGGTTTCGATAGCAGCCTAACACAAGCGCGGAGGGACGGCGATGTGATGGCCGCCGCATGCTAAGGGTTCTTCTTCGTCACCTTGTTCCGGTTTTTCCCCGCGTGGCTGCGCGAGACATGGCTGATACCCCTGTAAAGAAAAGGGAGGCGAAAGGACTTCAACAGACACAATAACCGCACAACAAAACCAGACAGCTACAGCTATATTTTGGAGATCAGGCTTTTTGCGCTTGCCGCCGCAAAAATGTCGGCACGTCCAGATCGTCCTTGGGCACTTCCTGTGCGGCCTCGCGCACATTCTGTGCCACCTGATGTACCACGTTCGGCGGCGTGACCGACAATTCACCCTGCGCCGGCACATCGCGCCCCGCCTTCCACGTCCTCGGCAGGAACGACGGCTTATGTTGCAAGCCCTTTTTGGCCGCTTCCTTGAAGCCCGCCGCGATCACCGTGATTTTGACGGCGTCTTTCATCGCGTCGTCCATGACCGCGCCGAAAATGATATTCGCGTTTTCGTGAGCGGCCTTTTGAATGATGCTGGAGGCTTCATGAACTTCGTGGAGGGAGAGCGAAGAGCTTCCACAAATGTTGATCAGGATGCCTTGCGCGCCTTGAATGGAATTGTCTTCCAGCAAGGGGCTGGAGATGGCCCGATTGGCGGCATCGATGGCGCGGTTGGTGCCCGTGGCGACAGCGGTGCCCATCACGGCATAACCTTGGCCATGCATGATGGCTTTTACATCGGCAAAATCGCGATTGATGATGCCGGGGACGGTGATGATGTCCGAAATGCCCTGCACGGCCTGCCGCAGAATGTCGTCGGCGATGCGAAACGCGTCGAAGAAGCTGGTACCGGGCTCGACGGTCTCCATCAGGCGTTCGTTGGGAATCACAATGACCGTATCCACGACTCCGATGAGTTCCTGCAATGCCTGCTCCGCCTGGAGCATGCGGCGCTTGCCTTCAAACGCAAAGGGCTTGGTGACCACGGCAACGCTGAGAGCGCCGATCTCGCTAGCCAACGAAGCCACCACGGGAGCCGCGCCGCTGCCCGTGCCTCCGCCAAGGCCGGAAGTGATGAAGATCATGTCCGCGCCTTCGAGGGCTTCAATGATTTTTTCCGTATCTTCGAGGGCTGCCTTCCGGCCAATCTCCGGATTTGCGCCCGCGCCGAGACCCTTGGTGAGTTTCGCGCCGAGTTGCAGTTTTACGGGGGCCTGGGAGAGTCTGAGGGCCTGCAGATCGGTGTTGGCTGCGATGAACTCCACGCCTTCCACTTTGGCGCGGATCATGCGGTTAACGGCATTGCAGCCGCCGCCGCCCACTCCAATCACTTTCAGCTTGGCGGGCTGTAGCTCCTCGCTGAAACTCATCCGGATACCTGCGTCTTTCGCTGTCATGCTTCTCCCCCTGTCCGGCTGGTTCAAATCCTTTATAAAACCCGTATTTAGGCGATTCCACAGGGAGTTTTTCCGGGCTGTGGAAAACCCAACTATCGAGATCTCCCGCCCTCTCCCGGTGCGAATCCCCTTGGATCACGGCAATCCCACGCCAACGTTCAGCAAGCCTGCGAACCGTTAGGAGCAACCACGTGGCCGCCAGCAATGGCGCGGCGGCGCGTGTTTCCGCTGGGATCAGGCTCCCACGAACATTGACTTCAACTTCGCCACGAAGTTTCCCGAACGCTGCTGCGCGTTCCTTCGCGCCTTCGCGGCATACAGCACAAGTCCAACGGCCGTGGCGTACTCGGGCTGAGCCACCTGTTCCGGCAAATCCTGGATTCCCCGGGGCTCGGCGATGCGCACGGGCAGATGGAAACCTTGCTCCGCGAATTCGGCGAATCCGTTCAGGCGCGCGCCGCCACCCGCAAGGACAAGCCCCGCGGGGATCTGGGAGTCCAGACCGGCACGCCGCAAATCGTCGGCGATGAGCGCCAGAAGTTCCTGCGCGCGCGGTTCGATAATGTCCGTGAGCATGCGCGAAAAAATCGTACGCGGGGGGCGATCGCCGACGCTGGCGATTTCAATGGAGTTATCCTGGCGCAGAAGATTTGCTGAGGCGCACCCGTGATGGCGCTTGATCTTCTCGGCTTCGGGAATGGGCGTCCGTAGGCCAACCGCCAGATCGTTGGTGAAATGATCGCCGCCAATGGCCACCGCGCCGGTGTGGCGCACGACTCCTCCGCCGTAAACGATCAACTCGGTGGTTCCGCCCCCAATATCGAGCAGGCAGCAACCCAGTTCGCGTTCATCCGGGGTCAGGCAGGCTTCCGCGGCGGCCAGTGGCTCGAGTACCGTGTCGTTGATGAGGATGCCGGCCTTGTTTGCGGCGGTCACCAGGTTTTGCGTCGCGGCGATGGAAGAAGTGACGATATGAACGTTCGCTTCCAGCCGTTGGCCGACCATGCCCACGGGATCGCGGATGCCATCCTGGGCATCGACGATGAACTCATGCGGGAGAACATGCAGCACTTCGCGGTCATCGGGAAGAGAGATGTTGCGCGCGGCGTCAATGGCGCGCCGCACATCGTCGCGTTCAATGTCGCGGGAACGCGGCCCCAGCGGGATGCCGCCGCGGCTGTTGACACCGCGAACGTGGCTGCCGGCTACACCAATGGTGGCGGCTTCCACGGGAATGTTAGCGACGCTTTCGGCTTCTTCCACCGCGCGGCGAATGGAGCTGACCGTGGAGTCCAGATTGACGATGAGCCCTTTGCGCAGCCCCTTGGATCCCGCGGCGCCGAGCGCAAGAAAACGTACCTGCTCGTTCTCGATTTCCGCGAGCAACGCGCAGGTCTTGGTGCTGCCGATATCCAGCCCGACGAGGTACTTGTCTTTCTTTGCCAAAATGCTCTCCTGAATGCGGCCTATTTTTGCTTCCCGGCGGAGGCGGAGGTGTCGGGGTTCACCACTACCTGCCGGGAATACTGAAGATCGATGGACTGCACGCGGCCGGCATTGGCCTGCCATTGCGCGAAGTTTTCCACCAGCATGCGGTACTTGCCGGTGAAATCGCTCTGGCCGAAATGCACGGTGACCGCCTGAGCGGCATCGCCGGAGCCAAGCCCGGTGAGAACGGCGCGCAGATCGCGCGGGTTGCCGAGGTCCAGTTCGCTGACGCGCTCCGAAGAGCCCGCGCGCACCAACTCAATATCCTTCAGGAATTCCTGGTACATTTGCATGCGCTTTTCACGTTCTTCGCGCGGCATGCTTTCCGAAAGTCCGGTAACGATCGGGAAATGGAAGTCTTCGCCCTCCGGCCGGTCGAGCAGCACGCCATGCGCATCCACGAGGACCAGCTCGGAGCCATTGCGGAAAAAGGCGATTGGCGTGCGCTCGGTGATTTCAATGCGCAGATGATTCGGTAGGATGCGCTGCACGCTGGCTTCCTCCACCCAGGCGAGCTCCTGGATCTGCGCGCGGCGTTCATCCAGCGGAATGCGGAGGACGCTGCGGTTGCGGTCGTGGACGAAAAGCTTGAGAACTTCCTCGCGAGGCACGATGTGATTGCCAGCCAATTCGATCTGGTCGGGCTTCACCAGGAGCATTTGCGGCGAGTACAAGGCATAGCGCACCGCGTAAAATGCGGCGGTGACAGCAATCGCGCCGATTACTGTCCAAAGAAACACCCGGCGATAGAACGGCCAAGTCTTGCCGCTGAATTTCTTGCGGCGAATCTCCACCGGCTTCTGGCGGCGCAGATAACGCGGCTCTTCGTCCGCCACTAGCTCGGGCCGGTAGGGTTCCTGGTCAGCCGCGGCGGCGGCCGCGGAAGAGTTCCGCTGCATGGGCTTCAGGCGTTCCAAACGACCACCTCGTTTTCGAGAGTAACTCCATAGGCCCCGCGCACCCGTTCGCGAACGCCGGCAATCAGCGCCAGCATGTCCGCAGCGGAGGCGTGGCCTGCATTGATAAAAAAGTTCGCGTGGCGTTCGCTGACTCGCGCATCGCCCACCGCAAAACCCTTTAGTCCGAGTTCGTCAATCATGCGGCCCGCGGATGCTCCCGGTGGGTTCTTAAAGATGCACCCGGCGCTCTTCTGACCGAGCGGCTGGCTGGCGCGGCGCTTTTCATTGCAGATGCGAATGCCTTGGAGAATTTCAGGGTACGGTTTGGAAGGAAGTTCCAGTTTCACTGAGAGCATCATATCATCGGGCGCGAACGAGGTGTGCCGGTATTCAAAGGAAATTTGCTGGCCGCGCAGGGTTTCGAGCCTGCGGGCGGCCGCGCGGTAGAGCTTCACTTCGCGGACGTAGGAACCAATTTGCGTGCCATAGGCGCCCGCGTTCATTCGCAGAGCGCCGCCCACGGTGCCCGGCACGCCGATGAGGCCTTCCATCCCGCCCAGGTTGTGCTTAGCGCAGAACGTCACGGTGCGCCCCAGATCCGCGGCCGCGTCCACCGATGCAACGTTCCCCTCGATGACCACATCGGGATCGTGGTCCGCCAGTTGCAGGACCACGAACGGCAATTCGCCATCGATTACCAGGAGGTTCGAACCACCGCCGAGGAATTTGTGCGGGATGCCCTGGCCGTCGAGCAAATTCAGGAGATCGGGAATCGCCTCGTGGCGACAGATGCTGAGGAGATCCGTGGTGCCGCCGATGCCGAGGTAGGTGAGCTCGGCAAGCGACACGGCGGGTTTCCATTGGACATCGAGTTCCCGAAACGCCGTCAATAATTTGGGATCCTCAATCCGCATCCTTTACCCCGTCCATCACCCGGTATTCCGTGCCCAGCAGCACCATGAATTCGCCGCTGGCCCGGCTGACGTTTCCTGCACCGATGGTCAGAATCGCGTCGCCCGGCTTGGCTTCCCGAAGAATGAATTCGATGGCCGCTTGCATGGAGCGGTAGTAATAAACATTCTTGTGCCCCGCTTCGCGAATCGAGTTGGCAAGCGCTTCGCTGCTGATTCCGACAATCGGCGCTTCGCTGGCCGCGTAAATGTCAATCAGAACCAGCAAGTCTGCCTGATTAAACGAGCGGGAAAACTCATCCCAAAGATGTTGCGTGCGGGTGTAGCGGTGCGGCTGGAAGAGCACCAGCTGGCGATTGAACTTGCAGCCGCGCGCGGCTTCCAGCGTGGCGCGAATCTCGGCGGGATGATGGCCATAGTCGTCCACGACCGTAATGTTGTTGATGCTTCCCTTGACATCGAAGCGGCGGCCCACGCCGGCAAATTTTGCCAGACCTTCGCGAATCAGATCGGAAGCTACGTTCAGATAGAGCGCGACAGCCGCGGCCGCAGCAGCATTGCGCACATTGTGGATCCCCGGCGGATGCGGCAGAAGGAACAGACCGAGGTCATCCCCTTTGTAAGTAAGGCGAAATTCGCTGCTGAGACCCTGGAGCCGGATGTCGCTGATCACCAGATCGGCCTGGCTCGATGTGCCATACGTAATAATCGGGCGCTTCACATTGGGGATGATCGCCTGGACATTCGGCTCGTCAACGCAAAGAATTGCTGCGCCGTAAAAAGGCACGCGATTCACGAATTGCAGAAAGGCCACCTGGATGTCCTCAAGCGAGGAATACTGGTCGAGATGTTCGCGGTCAATGGTGGTGACAACGGCGACGACCGGGGCGAACATCAGGAAGCTGCGGTCGCTCTCATCGGCTTCCACCACAAAATATTCGCCGCGTCCCACGCGCGCGGTTGTGCCGGCTTGATTGACCCTCCCGCCGACGACAAATGTGGGATCGAGATGAGCGGCGGCGAGGATCGAAGCGACCATGGAAGTCGTGGTGGTCTTGCCATGCGCGCCAGCCACTGCAATGCCATATTTCAGACGCATCAGTTCGGCAAGCATTTCGGCGCGAGGGATAACCGGAATTTTGCGTTTGTGAGCTTCGGTGACTTCCGGATTGTCGGGCTTCACTGCCGAGGAAATAACCACGACGTGGGCGCCTTCGACGTTTTCGGCCTTGTGGCCTTCGTAGATGGTTGCGCCCAGATCCTGCAGCCGCTCGGTGATCGTGGAGAGCTTGGTGTCCGAACCGGAAACCGAATAGCCCAGCGTGAGCAGGACCTCGGCGATGCCGCTCATGCCGATGCCGCCGATACCTACCATGTGAATGCGTTGAAAATTGCGAAACGTTACCATCATGCTCCTAGCGGTTCCTTCCGGCTCGCCGGCCGCGCGGCCTCTTCAATCAAGTCCACGATCTCGCGCGCCGCGTCCGGGTGGGCCTGGCGGCGTGCCGACATCGCTAAGTTTTCGATCTCCCGGGGCTCGTCGAGGAGGGAGAAGATCTCGCGGGTCAAACGATCCGCGGTGAGTTCCTGCTCGGGGATCAGGCGTCCCGCGCCCGCGCCGGCCATTTCCTGCGCGTTGCGCAACTGGTGGCTGTCCGTGGCGTGCCCAAAAGGAATGAAGATGGCGGCCCTGCCGGCCGCAGCCACCTCCGCAGCGGTGATCGCGCCGGCCCGGCAGACGATGATGTCCGCCCAGGCAAAGCGCTCCGCCATGTTCGACAGAAAGGGGGCCACCTCCGCAAGAAACTCACGCCGCGCGTACGCGGTGCGTACTGCATTATAGTCGCGTTCGCCGGTCTGGTGCACAATCTGCAGCTCATTTTTTCGCGCCGCGAGAAGATCCATGGCATCCACAAACGCTCGATTGATCGGTAAAGCACCCTGGCTGCCTCCGGTAATCAGCAAGCGAAAGGGTTTCTCGGGCTTACGCGGGGGGATCGAGAAGAACTCCGCGCGCACGGGGCAGCCGGTGACGACCGCCTTTTCTCCCCAGTCGCGAGCAGAAATTTCATAGCCAGTGGCGATGCGCTGGGCCAGCCGCGCAAGCACCTTGTTGGTGAATCCCGGGGCTGCGTTGGGCTCAAAAATTACGTTGGGAATGCCGCGCAACCAAGTCGCCAGCAACATGGGCCCGGCGGCGTAGCCTCCCACACCGAAGGCAACCGCGGGTTTGTGGCGCTTCAACACGCCGAACGAATCCGCCAGGCCGCTTGCCAGCATGGCGAGATTCCTGAGCAGGGTCGTGCCACCCTTGCCTTTCAGGCCTGCGACGCGAATCGTCTCCAGCGGCAGCCCGGCTTGCGGCACCAGCTTCATTTCAATCCCGCGTTGTGTTCCGACCAGCACGACTTCCCTCTCCATGCCTCGTGATAACCACTCCCGCGCAATCGCGATCGCGGGGAAAACATGACCGCCGGTGCCGCCGCCTGCAATCAGGAGCTTCATTCGCGGCCTCTTTTACGCCTCCACCATGGTGCGGCTGCCAGCATGCTGAGCAATATTCAGAAGCACGCCCGTTGCCAACAGCATCGCCAGCAAACTCGAGCCGCCATAGCTCACAAACGGCAGCGGGATGCCCTTGGTGGGCATCATCCCCAGCACCACCGCGAAATTGATAAGCGACTGGCAGAGCACCATGGCGGTTACGCCGAGGGCCAGCATGCGCCCAAATCCGTCCGGAGCGTTAAACGTGGCGCGCAAACCCCGCCAGGCATAAACCGCGAATAGAGTAATGACAACCACGGCGCCGATGAAGCCGAGTTCCTCGCAGATGACAGCGTAAATAAAATCCGTGTGGGCTTCGGGCAGATAGAAGAGTTTTTGCTTGCTCTCCATGAGGCCGACGCCTGTGAAGCCGCCGGAGCCCACCGCGATCAGCGATTGCAGCAATTGAAAGCCGGCTCCTTGCGGATCGGAATCCGGATGGAGAAATGACAACAGGCGCGCTTGGCGGTAGGAAACGAAATAGATCAGCGCAAAGAGCGCCGGCAGCGCCGCGCCAACGCCAACGGCCACCCACTTCCAGGAGAGGCCTGCGACGAACAGGATCGCCATCATGATCAGCACAATGTCCACCGATGTGCCCAGGTCCGGCTGCGCCACGATCAAGCCGACGCAAACCAGAATTGGGGCGACCGCCGGAAGAATCGTTTGCAGCAGATCCTGTTTGCGGAATTCCAGGCTGGTGGGCGTGCGCCGCCGCAAATCCAGAAACCACGCCAGGTAGAGGATGACCGCAAGCTTGGCAAACTCCGATGGCTGGATGTGCACCGGCCCAAAGCGGATCCAGCGATGCGTGGCGTGAGATTTATCCAGGAAAAATGTGCCGATCAGCATCACCACCACGAGGCACAGTGCCAAATAGACAACTGCCGGTTCACGCAAGCGGTGGTAATCGAGTTTCATCAGCGCGAACATACCCAGCAGCCCCAACACAAGCCACACCGCCTGGCGCGCGAGAAAGTAGTACGAATGGGCGTACTGTTGCTGCGCGGTCACGGCAGAGGCGCTAAAAATCATGACCGCGCCCAGCAGGCACAGCACCAGCGTCACACCAAAGAGCCAGCGGTCGGTATCGGAACTTCTTGGCAATTCATTCACTCCTTATCCGAAGAATTCTGTGCGGAGGTCGCGTCCAACTGATGAACGAGTTCCTTGAAGACCCGCCCGCGCTGCTCGTAATTCTGGAACTGGTCGAAGCTGGCACAGGCCGGGGCCAGAACCACGATGTCTCCGGGCCGCGCGGCATGCGCGGCGAGCTCCACCGCGCGATCCAGCGTGGCGGCGCGTTCGATGGCCACGCTGCCCGTGATTTGCTTTTCAATTTTGTCCGCAGCCGCGCCAATTAGCAGCGCAAGAATGGCTTTTTCGCGCAAGGGCTTTTGCAAGGCGGTGTAGTCGCTGCCCTTGTCCTTCCCGCCCAGAATAATCAGGATGCGACCGGGAAAGGCGTCCAGGGCCTTCAAAGTGGCGTCCACATTGGTGGCCTTCGAATCGTTGTAGAAGCGCACGCCGGCGATTTCCGCGACGAATTCCAGCCGGTGCTCCACGCCCGCGAAGCTGCGAACCGCCTGCCCGATGGTCACCGTATCCACACACGCCAGGCGCGCCGCGGTCACGGCGGCCAGAACATTTTCGACGTTGTGCGCGCCCGCCAAAGGAATCTCCGCCCGCTTCATTACGAATTCTTCCTTCGCGTGGTGCACGATGACGATGTCATCACCGCTAAGGCAGGCGCCCTGCTGTACTCGCTGCTTGCGGCTGAACCAGAACGCTTGCGGCTTCTTCGGCGCGCAATTCACCGTCGGCGGATCATCGGCATTGAGTACAGCGGCGTCGAGTTCCGTCTGGTTCTCGAAAATACGCGCTTTGGCGCCCGCGTAAGTTTCCATGGTTTTGTGGCGGTCCAGATGATCGGGCGTGAGGTTCAGGAATAGTCCGATATCCGGGCGAAATTTCTCGATGAGTTCGAGCTGAAAGCTGCTGAGCTCCGCGACGCTGACGGTGCCGCTGTTCATCTCTTCCACGCAGGAGATGAGCGGCGTGCCGACGTTTCCCGCAAGGATGGTGGGAATGGCGGCGCTCTGGAGAATGTGGTGAACGAGAGTCGTGGTCGTGGTCTTCCCGTTTGACCCGGTGATGCCGATCAGCTTGCCCTCGAGGAAACGGTACGCAAGCTCGATCTCGCTCCAAGCCGTGATGCCTTTCGACCGCGCGTTCTGAAGAAAGGAATTGTCGGCCGGCACACCCGGACTCGGGATGATCAGGTCCTGCGCAAGAAATGTCTTCTCCGTATGCCCGCCCAGTTCCAGCGTCACGCCTGCCTCGCGCAGCTTTGCGGGAGCATCGCCAAGTTCGCCCTCTGCGCGCAACTCTGTGGCCGTGACAATCGCATTGTGTTTAGCACAGAAGAGCGCCGTGGCCACGCCGGTCCGCGCCAGTCCCACGACCAGCACGCGCATTTTCCGCAACTCAATCGAACCTGGCATATCGTCGACCGCAGAACCTTTCAGAGGACGTACTTCACCGCAATTTCAGCGTCGTCAAGGCAAACAACGCAAACACCAGCGCCGCAATCCAGAAGCGCACGATCACCTTGCTCTCGCTCCAACCTAGCAGCTCAAAATGGTGGTGGATAGGCGCCATGCGAAAAATCCGCTTGCCGCGCAATTTGAACGAACCCACCTGTAAGATCACGGAGAGTGCTTCGATGACGAAAATCCCGCCGACGAAGAGCAACAGCACTTCCTGCTTGATGATCACCGCGACAGTCCCCAATGTTCCGCCAAGCGCCAGCGAGCCCACGTCGCCCATGAACACTTCCGCGGGATGCGCGTTGTACCAGAGAAAGCCGAGCGACGCGCCGACCAGCGCACCGCAAAAGACTGTGAGTTCGCCGATGCGCGGGATGTACTGAATCTCAAGATAGTTGGCCCAGCGCGAATTGCTGCTCACGTAGGTGAGGACCGTGAGCGCGCCCGCGGCAATCACCGTGCAGCCAATGGCCAGGCCATCGAGCCCATCCGTAAGGTTCACGGCGTTAGAGCTGCCGGTAATCACCAGCGCCACAAACACCAGAAACGGCAGAAATGCCAGCGGCCAGAGGTGATTCGAATGCAGCAGCCCGTGGATAACCAGATCCGGGTGCAAACGCTTGAAAAATGGCAGCACGAGCTGCGTGGAATACGCGAAGTGCGTGGCCAAAACGAGCAGAGTAATCCCCACAACGCTGCTGACCAGAAATTGCAGCGTAAGTTTGCGCTTGCCGGTCAATCCGAGATTCTGCCGCTTGGCGACCTTTGCGTAATCGTCCACAAAACCGATGGCGGCAAACGCCAGCAAGGCAAACAGCGCGAGCAGGACGAACTGGTTTTCAAGATCAGCCCAGAGCAGCACGGGCACGGCTGTGGAAATGACGATTAACACGCCGCCCATCGTTGGCGTTCCGGCTTTCTTCTTGTGTTCCTCCGGTCCTTCCTCGCGAATGTACTGCCCGATCTGGAGTTCGCGCAGTTTGCGGATCAGCCACGGCCCGAACACCAGCGCCAAAAACATCGCCGTCAAGCTGGCATAGACCGTGCGAACGGTGATGTAACGAAACACGTTCAGCGGGCTGAAATATTTCTGCAGCACGTGGTAGAGGAGGTAGTACAGCATCTCAGTGACTCACACCCGCACTGGGCCGGGCATCCTCCGGCGCAAAGCGCCCCAGCAGCGCTTCGACGATGCGCTCCATCTTGACGCTACGCGAGCCTTTCACCAGGAGCACGTCGCCCGGCTTCACAAAATCAATAAGGAAATTGGCGGCATCCACGGGCGAGGCAAAAAATTTGGTGCGTTCGCGCGGAAGTCCCGCGGCCACGGCACCCTCCACAATCTGCGCAGCATCACCCTGCACGCCAATGACAAAGTCCACTTTGCCGGTCTTGGCCGCGAAAGCGCCACCCTCGCGATGAAGCTGCGCCGAACTCACTCCGAGCTCCCGCATCTCTCCCGCAGCAAGAATGCGCCGCTGAAAACCTGGCGTGGCCGCCAGCAGGCTGGTCATCGCCTGGAGGGCGGCAGGACTCGAATTGTAAGAGTCGTTGATCAAAGCAAATCCATTCGTAAAGCGAACCAATTCGCCGCGCATCGAAGGCGTGCGTAAGCCGGGAAAAATCCGTTGCGCTTCCGCGACGCCGATGCCCCAAACGCTGGCAGCGGCGATGGCCGCGAGCGCATTCAAGACGACATGCCGCCCTGGAAGTGACATCTCGATGCGCGTGCGCTTCCCCCTGTGCACAAGCGTGAATGCGGAGCCCAGCGCCCCGCGATCCTCGATGTCCTCCGCCCGGTACTCAGCCGGCTTTTCAATTCCGTAGAAAATCACCTTGCCCGGAGCGACCGCAGCCATCGCCGCCACGCGCGGGTCATCGGCGTTCAGCACCGCCAGCGAACGCGGGCCGTTCAACCCTTCGACCAGTTCCCGTTTCGCCAGCGCAATCTCGTCCACGGAGGAAAAGTTCATCAAGTGTGCCGGTGTGACGCGCAGCTCGATGGCCACATCCGGCAGCGCAATCGCCGCAAGACGCTTCAGTTCACCCGGGAAAGACATCCCCATTTCGAGCACGGCAACATCGTGCGTTTCTTCCAGGCGAAACAGCGTCAGCGGCAGCCCGTACTCGTTATTGAAATTGCCCTCGGATTTCAGGACCCGTAACTTCGCGCCCAGCAGTGCCGCCAGGATCTCTTTCGTTGTAGTTTTCCCGACGGAACCCGTGATTGCGCAGACTTTGCGGCCCCAATCCTTGCGCACTGCGCGTGCCAACTGGTGCAGCGCCGTGAGGGTATCGGGAACGGTGATGCAGCGGTCCTGCAGCCATCCCGGATATTTCGAGAGGAGCGGCCCCGCCACCACTGCCGCCACTGCCCCGCTTTCCAGGGCGGCGGCAACATAGTCGTGTCCATCGTGACTAGGACCGTGTATGGCAACGAAGAGTTCTCCGGGACGTAGCGTGCGAGAATCAATCGAGACGCCGGCCAGCCGGGCCACGGGGTCCAGCCCATGCCCCGGCTCTCCCGCCACCGCGTCAGCCACTTGTGTAAGCGTCCACCGCATAGTTGCCTCAATAGGTTGGCTTTCCCCAGGGTTCGGGCGAAGCGTCCACCTCGTCCGTAAAGCACATCTCTGTGCGTTTTCACCGGTTGAGGGCTCCTCCTTCTGACTTGTCTGCGAGCGCTACTTCCTTGGCTCGCAGGCCCTCGTCCCAGGGCAGCAGACGAGCGCGCTACGTGCCAAATCCTGAGCCACCATGGGGCTCCGTATAGCCGCGTTCGCGCAAGGCCTTTCGCGCCTCTTCGCGATCATCAAAATGAATGGTGTGGTCGGCGAAGACCTGATAGTCCTCGTGGCCCTTTCCCGCCAGTAGGACGATATCTCCCGCCTGTGCTTCGTCGATCGCCAGCGTGACGGCCTTGCCGCGGTCCGGCTCGATCATGTATTTCCCGCCGGACTTCTGCATGCCCACCACGACGTCGCTGATGATTTTCAGCGGATCCTCCTGGCGGGGATTGTCACTGGTGAGAATCGAGAGGTCGCTCAGCCGTCCGGAAAGTTCTCCCATGATGGGGCGCTTGGTGCGGTCGCGCGAGCCGCCACAGCCAAAGAGCGTGATGATGCGGCCCTTGGGATTGAGTTCGCGCGCGGTGCGGATCAAATTCTCCAGGGCGTCGTCCGTGTGCGCGTAGTCCACCACAACCAGGAAGGGTTGCCCCTGATCCACGCGCTGGAACCGGCCCGCAACCGCTTCCAGATTGCGTATGCCTACTTCGATGATCTCGTTGGAAAATCCCAGCGCGAGGCCGGCGCCCACGGCAGCCAGTATGTTGTAGACGTTGATCCGGCCCACCAACGGCGATTGCACCTGGATTTTCCCGTTGGGAGTCTGCGCCGCAAAATTCAGGCCACCGAAGCTGAGCTGGAATTTCTTCGCCGTCAGATCGGCGCCATTCTGCAGGCCATAGGTAAGCGTTTTCCGGCCCAGCCCGAGGAGTTTCTTGCCCCACTCGTCGTCCGTGTTCACCACCGCCGCATCCGGCGCGCCGGCGCCCGTGCCCTCAAACAGCCGTCGCTTGGCCGCGAAGTAGTTTTCGAAGTTTTTGTGGAAGTCGATGTGATCGCGCGTCAGGTTCGTAAAAACAGCCGCGGCAAAATGGCAGCCCCACAAGCGGTCCAGCGCCAGCGCGTGCGAGCTCGCTTCCATCACCGCGTAGGTTCCCTGCGCGTCGCGAATCTCCGCAAAGAAACTCTGCAAGTCCACTGATTCCGGCGTGGTATTTGGCGCCGGATGTTCACCGCGGGGAGTGTGGTAGGCAATCGTGCCGAACAATCCGGTCTGCGCTCCCGAGGCGCGCACGATGGAATCGATCAGCGAACTCGTGGTGGTTTTGCCATTCGTTCCCGTGACGCCGACAAGTGTCAGCGCATTCGCGGGCTTCCCAAAGAAATTTGCAGCGGTAAGGGCCAAGGCTTTGCGCGCCTCGCTCACCTGCACCCAGGGGACGTTTCCCCGCCACTCCGCCGGCACGGGGTCTTCGCTCAGCACCGCAATAGCGCCGCGCGACGCCGCGTCTTTCGCGTAGATATTCCCATCGGTGGCCACACCGTGAATCGCCACAAACAGCGCTCCCGCCTGTACCTTGCGCGAGTCGCAGGCAATTTGCCGGATGCACAAATCGGGCGAAGACACCGCGGTATGCAGTTTCACACCTTCCAAAAGGGAGGTCAGTGTTGGCCCTATGAGGTGTTCCTGTTCAGCCACAGTGTGTTTCCGTTCGCCCTCGCCGCATTTGGCGGCACTCTTCTGTAGTTCGTCCGCAACCGTAATCCCGTTGCTCATTTGCCCGATAAATCCTTTTCCTAGCGCACATTGCCAGCATGCGCCGGAGTGCCGCCAAATTGCACGGTCACCTTGCTCCCCCGGCGGACTTGCGACCCCGCCGTTGGTGATTGTTGAGAGGCAAGCCGGCTGCCAACCAGGATCGGGTTCAGTCCGAGCCGCAAGCACGCCTCTGTCACTTCACGCATGGTTTTCCCGGTAAAGTCGGGCACCGGAATGTCGCCGCCTTCGTCCACGGCCACGGTCACTTCCGGCAACTTGGGCTCGGGGCTCTTGGCGGGGGATTCTTTTGATTCCTCACGCATAGTTTCCGTTTGTGCATC
>Ga0116107_1000702_pt1 | contig 24284 bp, 22 predicted proteins | sample June2015DPH_6_10_FD_88969 | JGI IMG/M metagenome (GOLD analysis project Ga0116107, IMG submission 88969) | Peatland microbial communities from SPRUCE experiment site at the Marcell Experimental Forest, Minnesota, USA - June2015DPH_6_100 | ecosystem: Environmental > Terrestrial > Soil > Wetlands... | reverse complement strand
GGAAACAGTCGGTTGGGCGGACGAAATCATAGTCATGGATGATTATTCCGAAGATAGGACTGTGGAAATAGCGGAAAGCCAAAAACTGAAGAATTTAAAGATTCTCAAACGAGCTTTGAGTGAAGACTTTTCCAAACAACGAAATTATGCTTTATCTTATGCCAAGAATGAATGGGTTTTGTTTGTTGACGCCGACGAAAGGGTTACGCCAGAGCTTAGGCAGGAGATAAACGATTTTATTATAGAAGAAAAAAATAAACAATTAATTAACGGCATGTATATCGCAAGAAAAGACGTACTTTGGGGAAAACAATTAAAATATGGAGAAACGGGAAGCATCAAGCTCCTGCGATTAGCAAGAAAAGGCTCGGGAGTATGGCAAGGGAAAATCCACGAAGAGTGGCTAGTCGATGGGGAAACGGATTCATTTGAAAATCATTTACTGCATTTTCCTCATCCAACTATTACAGAATTTCTACATGAGCTTAATTTCTATACAACCATTAGAGCTAAAGAACTTTTAGATAAAGGCGAAAAAATATCTGTTCTTAGGATCATGATTTATCCGAAAGCTAAGTTTTTTCAGAATTATCTGTTTAAATTAGGTTTTCTAGATGGGGTAGAAGGATTAGTGCAGGCAATTCTAATGAGTTTTCACTCATTTCTCGTAAGAGCTAAATTATGGACTTATCTAGACGAAAAACAGCAAAAATCGTAACTTGGACTAGGGGATTCCTGAAGAGGGAAGAACGGGTTATTTTGCTAATCTTTATCTTAGGAATATTGCTCCGTTTACTTGGTCTTCTAAATATTACGTTGGCAGGAGATAACTTATTGCACTGGAAAGTCGCCGGCGAGATAGTCAGCAAAGGATTTTTACCCTTGCTTGGCCCGCGTGCGAGTCTAACCGGAGATTTTAATCTTGGTCCGTTTTACTATTATCTTCTGGCTATCCCCTATTGGCTCGGGGGAGGGAACTTTAAAATAGCAATTATTTTCTTTGCGGTTTTAAATTCTGTCTCAATTCCCTTACTGTATCTTGTAGCGAAAAGCTGGTTCTCGAAACTGCAGTCATTCAAAATCAGTCTATTGTTCGCATGCAGCGCTTATTTTATCGAGATTCAAAGTTTTCCCTGGAATCCTTATGTTCTACCCCTTTTCATAATTATTTCGCTCTATTTTGTTATCAAAATACGCGAGGGTAAATATTTCTATTTTGCGTTTCTTGCCGTAAGCTATGCGATTTGCTTACAATTGCACGCAACAGCAGTGTTATTATTACCGGCACTCGCTTACTTATTGCCGTTAAGAAAAATTCCTCCCAAGTATTATTTATCAGGAATAATTGTATTGTTAATTGCCAATTTTCCTTGGATTTGGGTAAACCTAACAACTAATTTTAGTCAAATTAAAGCGGCACAACTAATCCTTAGTCCTGGGAAAATCGGGGAGTGCGCTTTGATTAATTGGCTATTCAATCACGGCAACGGTGAAAGATGTTTTTGGTATTTCCGTAACACTCTATTCGCATTCCGCTTTATCTCAGCTAGCTTATTCAATACTACAAATGTTCTAGTGTCTTTGTTATGTTTGGTAGTTGTGACAGTATATTTTATCAAGACCAAATTTGGCGAAAATAGATATCTGTTTGTCTGGCTTTTCACTCCGGTATTCCTTTATTTATTTTATTCAAACTCTATTTATTTGCACTATTTTTTAATTCTTACACCTGTTCCGTTTTTCCTGCTGATTGTGCTTTTGGAAAAGATTGAGAAGAAAAAAGGAAAATGGATATCAATTGCGGGTCTTTTTTATTTTGTTGTAATTATTATAAACTTGTGTCAATATATTTGGTCACTACAATTCATAAGAGGTTAAAATGAAAAAAAATTATCTTATACTCTACGTCATATTTGTATTGGTCGTCATAATTCTATATCTGAATTATCTTCTTTGCAGAGGTGGAATATGTTTGATTTAGCAATTTGTCTCGGTATTTATTCTTACTTAATTTTCTTTCTTGGAATTCTCCACTTACTTTATATGCCGGCAGTTTTGATTACGACACTTGGATATTTCTTAATTGCGGCAGCCCTTTTTAAAAATAGGCTGAGAAACTTATTTAAATTACAGTCTGTAGATAAATTAATCACACAACTTAAGGACAACAAGCTATTTAGCCTTATTCTATTGACGATTTTGATTCAAACCGTTGTTAATTTGGTTGGCGTATTGGGTCCTGAAATTTCGTTTGACGCTCTTTGGTATCATCTCACGCTTCCGAAGCTTTATATATTAAATCATGCGATTTTCCATATAGCGGGTTCGAATTTATTCTATTCGGATATGCCAAAGTTAACAGAAATGTTATACACAGCGGCAATGATATTGGGAAACGATACTTTTGCTAAATTGATACATTTTTCGTTTGGAATCCTTATATTAGTTGCTATTTATAAATTATCAAGAAAGTTCCTTTCAAGGGATTTCTCAATTTTAGCTTCGGCAATTTTCTACGCCAATTTGGTTGTTGGTTGGGAAACAATCACTGCATATATTGACTTATCGTGGGCATTTTTTACGTTGATGGCATTTTGGGGATTACTGCTTTTATTGGAAAAAAGAACTAACCAACGGTTAGTACTTACGGGTATAATGTTTGGTCTAGTGGTGACTGTCAAACTGGTTGCCTTATTCGCACTTCCTGTATTTTTAGCAATATTACTCTACGATAAACATCAAAATAAAGACAGTTGGGTAAATTTTGTCAAAAAATCCTCAGTGATAATCGTAATAGCTCTTCTAGTCCCGCTCCCTTGGTTTGTTTTTGCGTTTATTAATACGGTAAATCCATTCTATCCGTATTTTACCAATCAGCTGGTAGATTCTGGAAAAACGTTGGTTTTGCCTAATTTCAAGTACATTCTGATTGACGCGTATAATTTTTTCTTACGGCTTAATGATCCTATCTCTCCAATCTACTTAATTGTCCTGCCGTTAATTGTTTTCGGGTTTAAAAAATTTAGTGTCAAAATTAAATATGTTGCAATCTACTCATTTTTTAATTTATTAATTTGGTATTTAACACAAGAACAAAGAGGAGGAAGGTTTATCCTTCCTTATCTTCCGGTTTTTTCAATCTTAGCGGCTTATGTAATTGAGAAACTTAAGCTGCGTAATTTAAGGAATTTTCTGGTAGCGGTAGTTATTTTGCTTAGTATTGTTTCAATTGGCTACAGAGCTGTTGCCAATGCCAAGTTCGTACCGGTTGTCTTAGGTAAAGAGACGAAATCACAGTTTTTGAGTAAATATCTAAATTTTTCGTTTGGTGACTTCTATGATACCGATAATTATTTTCGAGAGCACTTAACCAAAAACGATACCGTGCTACTTTACGGTTTTGGAAAGCTTTATTATGTTGACTTTAAATTTATTGATTCAAGTTGGGTTAAAAAAGGAGATAAATTTAACTATATTGCCGTACAAAACGGCGCTCTTCTTCACAGATTTTCCGATTGGCAACAAATTTACTATAATAGCCTAACTAAAGTCAGGCTATATACGAAAGGAGGGAAAATGTGCGTTTACTAAAAATAGTATTTATCATTTTTGTTCTGTTGTTTTGGGTTGCGGAAGTTGGTAGACTTCAATTATCAAACGGTATTGCAATTTCTCTTAATGACGTCTTGCTGTCAATTGTAATTCTTGTTTGGATTGTCAATCATATTCTCCGCAAACAGAAATTAGTTCTAGGTAAATTATTTAAACCAATATTCTTTTTTGCAACAATCGGCCTGATTTCGTTATTGCTTAATTTACCAAACCTAGGTATTAATAATTTGCTAATATCTTCTCTCTACCTAATCAGATGGGCTGCTTACGCATTAATTTACATAATTGCTAACGAGTTCGACTCAAAATTCAAGAATAAAATATCCTATCTTCTTCTATTTTCGGGATTTATCGTGGTGCTGCTTGGATACATTCAGTTTTTCTTTTATCCTAGCCTTCGCAATCTTTACTATCTAGGATGGGATGAGCATCTTTACAGGATGTTCTCCAGCTTTTTGGATCCTAACTTTGCCGGCGCCTTTTTTGCATTGTTCTTTCTATTTTGTTTTGCTTTCGCTTTAAAACATTGGCAGAAGAAAGAATCCTTTAAAACTTCAGCAATATTTGTTATTTCAATTATAGATTTAGTCGCTGTTTATCTGACTTATTCGCGTAGCGCGCTATTGATGCTTATTGTCGGAGCTATTATATTTTTAATTATCCAAAAACAGAAAAAGCTAGTAGTGGCAACTATCATTATTTTGCTTGCGATTGTGTTTTTCCTTCCAAAATCTTTTATCACCGAAGGAACAAATTTCTTAAGAATAACTTCCAGCGGAGAACGGATTAACTCTCTGCAAACCGGCGTACGAATATTTCAAGAGAGTCCGGTTCTAGGAGTTGGGTTCGACGCTTACCGATTTGCGCAGCACAAGATTGGAATGACTAATATCTATTGGGATGTAACGCATTCTGGAGCGGGGACAGACAATGGTTTGTTGTTCGTTCTAACAACGACGGGCATAGTTGGTTTCTGCGCCTTTATATACTTATTATTTAAGATATTTTCTCTGGCAAAAAGAAACTTTAAGAAAAATTTTTACTCATTGGCGCTTTTTTCAGGGCTAGCGGGCTTAATATTCGACGGGCTCTTTGTTAACAGCTTGTTTTATGTTTTTATCCTGGAGTGGGTTTGGATTTTATGTTCGCTTACTGAGAATAGTTAATCTTTAGATCTTTTTCTGTTTTATTTCCCGCCTGGTCAACCGCGATTATTTTGATTTGGTTATCGCCGTTTTGTAGAGGAAGTGTATAGGAAAAATTATTATTGTCGTCGACAACAGCCCAGAATCCATTGACAGTAACGCTTACGCCCGAATCAGTTTTCCCTGTAACAGTAATAGTATTGCCAGTGTTTACCTGGTTTTTATTGAATGTTTGTCCATCGTTCGGAGATACAATATCAAGAGTTGGGGAAGAATTCTTATAAACAACATCGATTGTATCTGAAAAATCACTTTCTTTACTATCATATTCAGCCTTAGCTTTAATTTGGTTATCTCCACTGACAAGATTCTCACTAAAGCTAAAGGCACCATTTTCATCCACAGTGGTTTGGTCGACATTGCTGCCATTTAGATAAAGGAGTATTTGATAATTTTTAGTTGCTTGACCGGAAATAACTATCTCCGCACTGTTGGTCGCTTGCGGTAGGGGATTAAGTGTTGGTGCCGTAATATAACTAATCTGATTTAAATTTTGTGTTGTTGCTTGATTCTTAGACCCAGAAAGGAAAACGCTAAAGTTTACAAGAAAGTCAATGCCGAACCTAAATAATAAGAACAGAATTATTGCAATACCGACAATGCTTAAAATCATCGTTCGCTTTGTTCTCTTCTCGAAATTTTTATTTAATCTTGACCTTCTCATACTTTGGAGCCGAAGGTGAGATTTGAACTCACGACTTGCTCTTTACGAAAGAGCTACTCTACCACTGAGTTACTTCGGCGCTACCTTATTTTATGTAATTATACCCTAAAGAGCAAGATTTGAGAGGATTTAGACTCTAATTCTACGTTTATGCGCTACCTTAAGTTGTAATAATGATTTAGCTAGCTCGGCATTGGCCACTCGAAAGTCTTCTTCAGTCAGTTTTTCCTTCATTGCTTTTTGGGCGCGCTCTTTGGCTTCTTCGACTTTGGCAATTTCTATATCGTCGGCATGAATCGCATAGTCCGCCAAAACGTTGACATGGCCATTTAAGACTTCGAGGAATCCCCCTGTAATCGCAAATAAATCACTGTGCGAACCTTTTCTAATTACCATTTCCCCTTGAGTAATTTTTGTCAGCAAATTGACATGATTGGGGAGTATGGAGATTTCTCCTTCGACGGTTGGAATAGTTATTTCATCAACTTCCTCCGAAAGAACGACTTTTAGCGGGGTAATTATTTCTAAAGCCAGTTTCATTATTTTGCGTTTTTAACCGCATCCTCAATGGTTCCCATCATAAAGAATGCCTGTTCCGGAAGCTTATCGTGTTTCCCTTCCAGTATTTCCTTAAACCCTTTAACCGTATCTTCAGTTTTCACATATTTTCCGGGTGTACCTGTAAATACTTCCGCGACGAACATCGGTTGGCTTAAGAATTTTTGAATTTTTCGAGCCCTGGCAACAGTTAATTTATCTTCGTCAGAAAGCTCATCAATACCTAGAATAGCGATAATATCCTGGAGATCTTTATACTTTTGTAGCACCTTTTGTACGCCTCTGGCGACCTCGTAGTGGTCTTTTCCGACAATATTTGGGTCTAGAATCCTGGAAGTCGAATTCAAGGGGTCTACGGCCGGATAAATGCCTTGTTCTGCAATCGATCTTTCCAAAGCGACAGTGGCATCTAAATGCGCAAACACGCTTACCGGCGCCGGGTCGGTATAATCATCTGCCGGCACAAAGACTGCCTGGACAGAGGTGATTGAGCCGTGCTTCGTGGAAGTAATCCTTTCTTGGACTTCTCCCATTTCCGAAGCAAGTGTCGGTTGGTAGCCCACAGCTGATGGCATTCTACCTAAAAGCGCCGATACTTCACTGCCGGCTTGGGCGAAGCGGAAAATATTATCAATAAAGAGTAGTATATCCTCGTGTTTGACATCCCTAAAATATTCAGCCATGGTTAAAGCGGTCAAAGCAACCCTTAACCTATTCGCAGGAGGTTCGTTCATTTGTCCGAAAACCATAACCGTTTTATCCAGTACTTTGGCTTCTTTCATCTCCAACCATAACTCATTTCCCTCTCTGGTTCTTTCACCGACACCGGCAAAGACCGAATGACCTTTATGTTCCATGGCGATGTTTCTGATTAATTCCTTAACGATAACGGTTTTTCCGACTCCGGCTCCGCCAAAAACTGCAGTCTTTCCACCCCTAGTAAATGGCGCCATTAAATCGATAACTTTAATGCCGGTCTCAAGTATTTGTGGCTTCGTCTCTTGATCAATTAGAGGCGGCGGAAATTTATGGATTGGTTCTAAGTTCACGCCCTTTTGTGTTCTGTCAAATTTTTCACCGTCAATCGGTTCCCCCAAGACGTTAAAAAGTCGGCCCAAAGTTTTCAAGCCAATTGGAACCATGACAGGCTTAAATGTTCTTCGAACAGCCATGCCCCTGGATAAACCGTCTGTTGAGCCCATTGCTAAAGCCCTGACTTCGTTGTCGCCGATAATCAGCGCTGTTTCTAAGACCAGTTTTCCTTTACCCGAAAGTTCGATTTCCAATGCTTCGTGTACTAATGGTGTTTGCTCTTCAAACTGGACGTTAACAACCGGTCCTTGGACTCCAATAACCACCCCTAATTTATTTTTACTCATATTTTATTTGTGAACCCCCTCCGATATCTAAGAGTTCGTTGGTGATTTTTTCTTGCCTCGTTTTATTATATTCCAGTTTCAATTCGGAAATAAAATCCAAAGCGTTGTCGGTCGCGTTTTTCATCGCAATCATTCTTGCCGCCTGTTCTGAAGCGTAACTCTCGAGCAAGCTTTGATAGATTACCATTTCAAGATAATGTTGCAAAAGGGTTGGTAGTAAAGTATTTACGTCTGGTTCAAAAAGAGTAACCGCGTTATCCAATTCCGCTTGTTCCGTAAGCTTTACGGGGAGAAGCGTATTTAAGGACGGTGCCTGAGAAAAAACATTGTTAAATTTGGTTGAGAGAATTTTAACCTCGGAAACCCTTTTCCCCAAAAAATACTCATCGACAAGTTTAGCGATGGGGAAAACAGTCTCGAATTGCGGTAGGGTAGTGCCAAAAGAAAAAGAAGCCACAATCTCTTTATTTAACGAGGCGACTGCCCTTTCCGCCTTTTTGCCAATAGTAACGTAGTAAGTTTTTCCAGTATTACTGTAATGCAAAACCTCTCTAATTAAACTAGTGACTAATCCTCCGCAAAGACCCTTGTCCGGTGAAATAACGATTAATAACTTCGCATTAATGTCATCGTGAGCAATCATATATTGGCTTAAGTTTTCCTTATCAACTCTTTGCTCAAGGGCTTTGGATAAATAATCCAGTTTTTCTACGTAGGGTTTGGACGACTCGGCTGTATCTTGAGCCTTTTTTAGTTTTGAAGCAGCAATCATTTGCATCGCTTTCGTTGTTTTGGAAACGTTGGTTGTTGTTTTTATTCTCCTCCTTAAAGTCAGTAATGTCGCCATAATTTATGAAAAACCTTTCTTAAATTCTTGCGCAGATTTTTCAATTTTCCTTAGTGTTTCCTCGGATGGTTTCTGTCCGGTCGACAAATCGTCTAACAACTTTTGTGCATTTCGTCTCATATAATCATGAAATTCGTTCTCAAACCTTGAAATATTTTCAATCGCGACATTATCCAAAGTCCCGCTGGTCACCAACCAAACACTTAAGTATTCTAAGGGTTCCGGTAGGGGAGCGTATTGTGGTTGTTTTAGGATTTCGTTGGTTCTCTTCCCTCTCTCCAGCTGTCTAGTAGTTGCTTCGTCAAGCTCGCTACCGAATTGGGCAAAAGCTGCCAAATTATTGTATTGTGCCAGTTCAAGTCTCATTTTGCCTGCTACAGACCGAATTGCGCTAGATTGTGCAGCTCCACCGACTCTGGAAACCGAATTTCCGGCATCGATGGCCGGCCTGATACCCGCATAAAATAAATCCGGCTGTAGGAAAATTTGCCCATCGGTAATCGATATAACGTTGGTCGGAATATAAGCGGAGATGTCGTTTGCTTGAGTTTCGATAATTGGTAAAGCGGTAATTGAGCCATTCCCGTTGGCTTTATTCATTTTAACAGCCCTTTCTAAAAGTCTTGAATGGAGATAAAAAATATCTCCGGGATATGCTTCCCTTCCGGCCGGTCTTCTTAAGACTAGGGAAATCTGTCGATAAGCCCAGGCGTGCTTGGTTAAGTCATCATAGACAACCAAAACATCTTGGCCTTTCTCCATAAAATATTCTGCGATTGCGACACCGGCGTATGGTGCAAGATATTGTAGCGCCGCCGGATCCGATGCAGAGGCAACAACTACAATTGAATAATCCATTGCTCCTGTCTCTCTTAGTTTTTCCACCACTTGAGCAATTGTGCTTTGTTTCTGACCAATCGCAACGTAAACGCAAATCATTGGTCTTGCTCCTTTGACTTTAGAGGCCTGTTTTTGATTGATAATTGTGTCGATAGCAATGGCAGTTTTACCAATTCCTCTATCACCAATAATTAATTCTCTTTGGCCACGTCCGATTGGAATCATCGTGTCTATCCCTTTTATCCCAGTCTTAACCGGTGTGTTTACTGGCTCCCTCTGAATAACTCCAGCAGCGATTCTTTCTAACGGCATATGCTTTCCACCTCTAATTTTTGGTTTGCCGTCAAGTGGGTCTCCTAAAGTACCGACAACTCTGCCGATTAAGCTTTCTGAAACTTCAATGCTTAAGAGAATACCAGTGGTTTTAACTGTATCGCCTTCTTTAATATCGGTAGATTTATCCAAAAGGATAATCGAGCAGTAATCTTCATCCAAATTGAGGACAACGCCTTGGGCGCCATTATCAAAAACAACCAATTCGGCCATCATCGCTTTTGATAAGCCCGAAACAACGATTACTCCATCGGTATTCTTTTCAACCGTACCGATGTTTTTCGATACACCATTAATTTTAAAACCAGAGAGTTTTTTCTCTAACTGATTAATTATATCTTCTGAATTGTTCATTTTTAGTGATTTATATATGATACCAAATTTTCGAAAGTATTTTTAAGATTAAAATCATAAATAACATCGCCGTCGATTAGTTCTAAACCAGCAATTAAAGTTTTATCTTCAGAAAACTCAATTTTTTTACTGGGAAATCTGGCTTTAAGTTGTTTCTCCAGTTTACTTTTTGCGTCTAGGCTTGAGACAATCACTTTTACCACTTTGCTCTGTTCCAAGTTTTTTAAAAAATTAACGTAGCATTTAAGTTGTGCTCGATTTAAAATCTTAGCAACTCGATTAACTGTTTTAGCGTCAAGGATACCGTTCAGATAACTTGCAACTGCCAATTTTTTAATTTGTTTTACGGTCATAGTTAACCCTTCCTCTCGCCCTCGATATTTTTAATTGCTTTCTCCAATATCTGTTTCTGTTCTTTCTCCCCAAACACGCCTTGTAAGGATTTTTCTAGCATCTCTTTAGCTAATAGGCTAATTTTTTCTGCGAGTTCTCCTTCCATCTGTTTAGCGTCTTGTTCAATTTGGACTCGGGCATCCAATAATATTTTTTCCGCCTGCTGTTTAGTGTTGTCTTCTATTTCTTTTCCTACCGCTTTAGCTTGTTCCCTAGCGCTTTCAATCAGTTTTTTTGCTTCATAATGAGCTTTGGTTAAGATTTTCTTTTCTTGCTCAAGCGTTTTTTCCAAGGTTATTCGCGCTTCTTCAGCCTGCTTGATTCCTTCTTTTATTTTATCCTCGCGTTTTTTAAGCATTCCCAAAATAGGCTTATATAAAAACCGCTTAAGCAAATAAAATATTATCAGAAAATTTAGAATTTGAGCGCCGACCAAAAACGGGTCAACCCCAAAAGTCTTTAATATTTCCATAATCTTATTTTATGAAAGCTAAAATCAAAGAATAAATTGCGATTGCTTCAGCGAATGCCATTCCTAAAAGCATCGCCGGTAAAATTTTACCAGTTGCTTCAGGATTTCTACCGATGGCTTCCATAGCCTTACCACCGATTATACCGATAGCCAAAGCCGCCATTTGTCCTCCAATTGCAATAATTAAACCTCCGGTTACACCGAACGTTATATTCATTCTCTGCTCACCTCCCTTACTTCTTCATGATGATGGGGCGTAGTTAGAACAGCCATAAAAGCCATTGTCAACATCGAAAAGACTAATGCTTGTACCAGTCCGATAATGACCTCCAGCATTAAAAACGGCAAGGGAAATAAGAGTGCAAAAATTGCTGAGACTGTTCCCAAAACAACTTCTCCAGCAAAAATATTGCCGAAAAGTCGGAAAGAAAGAGAAATAACCTTAACCACTTCTCCGATTAATTCCAGTATCCCGATATAAAGATTAAGTGGATTTAATGAGATATACCTACTTAAATAGTCTTTTATTCCGGTTACTCTGATACTCATGACATGAGTGGCAACCAGTGAAACTAAAGCTAGACCAAGTGTGGTATTAAGGTCGCTGGTGGCCGGCCTTAGAAAGGGCACAATTGTGCGTCCTTCTTTTAACCCGATGGCGGAAATGCCCGGGATAAGTCCCGACCAATTGGCTAAAAGAATAAATAGAAAAAAACTCATTAGATAAGGAAATATTCTAGAAGCATTTTCTGCAGATACAGATTCTGTAATTTCGTAAAACGTTTCAATAACCATCTCAACTATATTCTGCAAAAACCCCGGGATTAAGGAAAGTTTCTTATTGATAGCAACAAGCAAACAAATAAGCAAAATATCAACTAAAAAGGTATCTAATAGAGAGTTGGTAATGCTAAAAACGCCCAAACGAATAATAGGTTCTGCCGCAAATGAAACCATCGAATTTATTCTAAAGGTAAATTACGTTCAAGTCAAGAAGAAAAATCGCCAAATCCACTAATTTTATCAACGATTACAACGGGTTTTTCGTTTTTCAAATCAATCTTACCACTAATTAATATTACGCTTTCCTTAATGAGCAAACTTTTGTAGATATCAAAAATTTTAGGGAAAACAACACATTCCAAAGTGATGCCGTTTTCGTTGGCAATGGTAATAAAAGCCATTTCTTTTCCCGATTTCTTTGTAAAAATTCGTCTCACAGCTTCTACAATTCCCCCAACCGTTACTAAAGTTTGTTCATTTTCCTCGTCGAGAAGTTCAAGTTCGTGAGTAATCGAGCTTTTTATTTTCAGCAAGTTATCGAGTTGCGGATGAGCAGTAAGATATAAACCCAAAAACTCTTTTTCAAAAGCCAGTTTTTCGGCCGAAGAAAAATCTTCAAAATTTCTAACAGATGATTTTGGGGATGCTTCAAGCTCAACCTCGTCTCCAAATAAACTTGCTTGTCCCAATTCTCCCTGTTTTTTCTTTTTAGTTGATGAATCGACAATATCGGGGAAATCAATGAGTAACTGAGCCCTTTTGCCAAAAATATCCATCGCTCCAGCCTTTATTAAACTTTCCATGGTCTTTTTATTAATCGTGCCAAGTTCAACTCTGCTACAAAAATCTTCAAAACTTTTAAAATCACCCTTAGCCCTATTTTCTAGTATATTGTTAATTGCTGCACCGCCGACATTTTTAATTGCCGACAGTCCGAAACGAATTTTTTTGGCGTCTTCAATCGAAAAATCTTCGTCAGACTTGTTGATATCAGGAGGTAGCACCTGAATGTTAATCCTTTTACATTCGGCAACCGCTTGGGCAATTTTTTCATTCTTGACCGGTCCGGTAGTCCCCCTGGACTCAGCGGTTAAAAGTGCAGTCATAAATTCAACTGGATAATGAGCTTTAAGATAGGCGGTTCTGAAGGCAATCGTTGCGTAACAGGCCGCATGAGCTTTTCCGAAACCGTAACCAGCAAACGGTTCAAAAAGCGTCCATAAAACTTCAGCCTTAGCTTTTTGCATACCATTGTCAACACAGCCCTGAACAAAATGGTCATGTTCCTTCTTCATTTCTGAGGAAATTTTTTTACCAACGGCTTTTCTTAGTTTATCCGCCTCAAGCCACGAGTAACCCGCAACAGAAATAGCAGTTAACAGCAGATCATCCTGGAAGGTAATAATCCCATAAGACTCTTTTAGTACATCTTCCAGCCTTGGGTCTGGGTATTTAATTAATTTTGGATTATTTTTTCTTTTAATAAATTCGGGAATGTTGGCCATTGGGCCAGGTCGGTAAAGCGCAACCATCGCCTGCAAATCAAAAATTGTGGTTGGCTTAAGCTCTTTAATATATCTTCTCATCCCAGCTGACTCAAGCTGAAAAATGCCAGTTGTCTCACCGGAAGCCAATAACTCGTAGGTCTTAGTATCTTCAAAGGGAATGTTTGAGAAATCAATTATTTTGTTTTGGTTGACCTTAATAAATCGTAGACTTTCCTGAATAATCGTCAAATTTCGCAATCCCAAAAAATCCATTTTTAAAAGCCCGACCCCATCGTAATCGGCGCCGATAGAATACATGTCGTATTGGGTGATAATTTTTTCGCCGTTACTTTCTCTTTGCAACGGTGTATATTCGGTAATTTCCCTATCCGCGATCACCACACCGGCGGCGTGAACAGAAGCATGACGGGCAACTCCCTCTACTTTTCTGGCTAAATCTAAAATCTTCCGGGTGTCTTCTTCGATACTGTAAGCGATTTTAAGTTCCGGACTTTGTTCCAACGCTTTGTCAATGGTCATAGCCTGGCCTTGCCAACCGGGGGGAATCATTTTGGAGATACGGTCGGGGATTGCATACGGGTAACCCAAAACCCGACCGATATCCCGAACAGAACCTCGGGCTTCCATAGTTCCAAAAGTAATAATCTGGGCGACTTTATCACGGCCGTACTTTTCAGTAACGTACTCAATGACCTCGTCGCGGCGGTTATCGGCAAAATCCAAATCAATATCAGGAGGCGAAGGTCGCATCGGATTTAAAAACCTTTCAAAAGGCAACTTAAAATACAATGGGTCAATATCGGAAATATTTAAAGCATAGGAAACAATCGAGCCGGCATTGGAACCTCTTCCAGGGCCGACCGTAATCCCTTGTGACTTAGCCCAATTTACAAAGTCTGCGACGATAAGGATATAAGTTTCATATCCTTTCTTCAAAATAATCGACAGCTCATAGTCTGCTCTATCGTTAATTTCTTTAGTGACCTGCTTGTATCTTTTCTTTAAACCTTCGTTAACCTTAATTTTGATATATTCAGCCGCTGTCTTGCCCTCGGGAACCTCCAGAATCGGCATAATCCACTTGCCCAAGGGAATTTCGACGTTACATATTTCGGCTACTTTAACAGTGTTCTCAATTGCTTCCGGTATTTGCACAAATAATCCGGTCATCTCCTCGGGAGACTTAATGTAGAAATCGGGTGAAGATATCATTGACAATTTTCGCCCTTTTGTATCAACTGTTGTTTGAGTCTGGATACAAAGTAGCGCTTCTTGGGCATCCGCGTCGCCGCTATGGACATAATGATTATCATTAGTGGCAACCAGCGGAATCCCCAGTTTTTTGGACATTTCAATTAATTTAGCATTCAAAATTTCCTGGTCAGGAAGATTCACATGCTTCTGTAATTCCAGATAGAAATTTCCCTGACCAAAGATTTCATTTAGCTCTTTGGCCCGTTTTTCCGCAGTTTCCTGCTGATTACTGATTAACGGTTCAGAAACAAAACCTCCCAAGCAAGCCGACAGACAAATTAAACCATCGTGGTATTCTTTAAGCAGTTGCATGTCGGTTCTCGGTTTATAATAATATCCTTCCAAATTAGCTATTGAAATAATTTTCATTAAATTTTTGTAGCCCTGAAGGTTTTTCGCTAAAAGCACCAAATGGTTAGAATCTGAGTCAACACCGGCCTCTTTATCGTGCCTGGTTCTTTTACTAACGTAGATTTCAGCACCGATAATTGGTTTTATTCCCATTTCCACGCAGGTTTTATAAAATGAAATTACTCCATACATATTACCGTGGTCGGTAATCGCAATGGCATTCATCCCAAGGTCTTTAGCACGTTTAACCATGTCTTTAATCTTTGAAAGACCGTCTAGTAAAGAAAATTCACTATGATTATGAAGGTGTACAAACTCCGCCATAATTACGTCGCCATTGCAAAGGCGTTTGTTGAGTGATTATTTTTATCCTTTGTTTCCTTAAGCACTTCAGTTAATCTCGTTCTAGCTGCATCAATGTTGCCCCTATTTACCTGCATCGCGCTAGCAGTTACGGTATGATTTGATCCTTGCATTTTTTCTGTAAATCTTTTCCACCAAGAAAAAATATCATCTTCTGTTATTCCTGGGAACAAAATTGCAATTTCATCCCCGCCGTATCTCGCAGCGTAGTCAGTTTTTCTAATACTTTTTATTACTTTTTCACCCACATTCCTCAACGCTTTATCTCCTTCTGGTAATCCTTTCAAATTTATAGTTTTTAGACCATTTAGGTCAATTATGCAAAGCGTTAATGGAGCTTTACTTCTTTCTGACCTGTCAATTTCTTCTTGTAGCCTTGTTTCAAATAAGCTTCTTATGGGTAATTTCGTCACCTCATCAATCCCAGACATGTAGGCCTCGCGAGAGAATAATCTTCTTGCTTGCTTAAATTTAGAAGTGTTTTTTTCAATTCCTGACTCTTGTAAAAGCTTCTCTGTCCGTTCTCTAATGGGACGATATCTTTTTCTTATTGCTCCAAGATTTACGTCTTTTCCCTCGCTCACTTTAGTTCCTCCAAAATTAATTTTCTGACAATATTAACGTCGATTTTCTTTTTGATAGCATACATTACCTGGCCGATGGCAAATTGAATTACAGAATCTTTACCCTTCTTATAATCCTCGGCAATTTTCGGGTTATCTTTGATTACTTTTTGCACAATAGCTCTTAGTTCATCTTTGTTTACATCTTCGTTTTTACTAAGATTAACGATTTCTGTCACTAGCTCTGCTGGAGTTGTGCCAGATACGTCCATTTTTTTATTATTAATAATAAAATTTGCTACACCTTGGGCAGTTATACCGTGTTGAGCTGCAATTGGAGCAGCACCCATGAATGTACTAAAAACTTGAACACTCTCTGAAACCCTAACGGCATCAGCGACTTTTATATTTAACGCTATAGCTTTCTCAACAGCTTCGTCTGGAAGTATGGGTAATGATAATTTCAGTTGATCAATTTGCTTCTGTGTCCATCTGATTGGCGGGATGTCAGGCTCCGGAAAATACCTGTAATCATTTGCTTCTTCTTTTACTCTTTGTGAAACGGTTGCGTTTTTATTTTCATCCCAACCCCTGGTCTCCTGAACAGGTGTTTTGCCGCTTTGTAAAATTTCGAGTTGTCTTTTAATTTCGAAATTAACCGCCTTCTCGACAAAACCGAAAGAATTTATGTTTTTAACTTCGACTTTGTATCTCGGGAGTTCTTTTGATTTCGTGTCTAAAGAAACCGAAATATTAGGTTCAAGCCGCATCTGGCCCTTTTCCATGTCCGCGTCGGAAACACCCAAATATCTGACAATCTGCTGGAGTTTTTGTAAGTAGGCTTTGACATCTTTAGCGTTATCAAAATCTGGCTCAGTCACAATCTCCACCAGTGGAACACCACTACGGTTGAAGTCAATAAGACTTACATCTCCTCCGTGAGTTAGCTTTCCCGTATCTTCTTCCATATGAACTCTGGTAATTCCAAATTTTTTACCACTAACTGAAATCGTGCCACCCAAACAAAACGGTTGGTCGTATTGGGAAATCTGATAACCTTTAGGCAAGTCGGGGTAAAAATAATTTTTGCGGTCAAATTTAGCAAACAGTGGAATATGGCAATTTAAAGCCTGACCGATTTGCACGCACCACTCGATCGCCCGCTGATTTGGCACCGGAAGCGCTCCAGGTAGTCCTAGACAGACCGGACAGATGTGAGTATTGGGTTCTTGTCCAAAATAATCTGCCGAGCAGCTACAAAACATTTTGGATTGCGTTTTTAGCTCGACGTGGGCTTCCAAACCGATAACGACTCTATAATTCATATGGTGCTTTTTGATAAAACTTTGTTTCTTGTTCAAATGCATAACCGATTCTAAACAATAATGCTTCGGAAAATTTCGCGCCCAAAAATTGGACACCAACCGGTAGCCCTTGAATAAACCCAGAAGGAACAGAAAGCCCGGGGATTCCGGCTAAATTTGCATTAACAGTAAGTGCGTCGGATAAATACATTTTTAGAGGGTCGTTGACTTTTTCTCCTATTTTCCAGGGTTTAGTGGGGGAGACCGGAGAAATGATGGCGTCAACCTTAGTAAAAGCATTCTCAAAGTCATTGACAATTAAGGTGCGTATTTTCATTGCCTTTTTATAGTAAGCCTCATAGTAGCCGACAGACAAGGTAAAAGTCCCCAGCATAATTCTTCTTTTTGCTTCGTCGCCAAAAAACGAACGGTCATTGCCATATCTAATCCCGTCATATCTGGCTAAATTAGATGAAACTTCGGCTGGTTGAATGATATAGTAACAGGCAATACCATATTCAGTGCTTGGCAAAGAAATTTCGATTATTTCTGCACCTAATTTTTTAAGAATTTTCAGAGAGCCATTGAAATTGTTACTTATTTCCGATTCTAAACCTAAAACATATTCTTTAGGAACACCAATCTTCAACCCCTTGACGCCGTTTGAAAGTGAGTTAAAATAGTTGGGAACGATTTCCGGAGGTGTTGTTGCATCTAGTTTGTCTCTGCCAGCTGTAATCCTAAGCAGTAGAGCGCTGTCCTCGACAGTTTTTGTAAAGTGACCGATTGAGTCAAGCGATGAAGCCATGGCAATGATTCCGTAACGACTAACGCGTCCATAAGTCGGTTTAAGTCCGACCGTATTAGTAAAACTGGCCGGTAGCCTAATTGAGCCGCCTGTGTCTGTTCCTGTGGCTGCCATTGCCATTCCTGAGGTAACGCTAACCGCAGAACCGCTGCTTGACCCTCCAGGAACATATTGTTCATTCCACGGGTTTTTTACTGGACCAAAATCGGAATTCTCACCGCTTGAACCGTGTGCCCAGGCGTCCATATTAGTCTTACCGACAATAATCGCTCCGGCACTTTGTAGTCTTTCTATTACTGTTGCGTTGTACTGCGGAATATAATCCTCTAATACTTTTGAGGCTGCAGTTGTTTTTAGGCCTTTAGTGCTAAAAATATCCTTAGCGGCAATCGGAATACCCAGAAGCGGAAAGTTTTGTCCATCTTTAATTAATTCATCAGCTTTTCGCGCCTTGGCTAAGGCTTCATTACTGCAAACTGTTAGAAAGGCATTCAAACTTTTGTTTCTTTTTTCAATTTCCGTAAGATGAGTTTCTACCAGCTCAAGTGAGGAAAACTGTTTAGCTCTTAACCCTTGCCTTGCTTGTTTTATTGTTAAACTGTTTAAATTCATTATTCAAAAATTGCTTTGACTTTAAATAGTCCGTTACGTTGACTTTTAGTATTAGCTAGGGCTTCGTCTTGTGATAAAGAAGGTGTAGTAGCGTCATTTTTCGTAATATTCTCCAAATTCGTCACTTGGCTAGTTTCCAAAACGTCATCGGTTTTAGCCCTCTTAAGTTTTTCAATATATTCTAAAATTGAGGAAAGTTGTTCTTCGTATTTTTTTATTTCTTCTTTTCTTAAAGGGAGGTTGGCTAATTTGGCGATGTGTAAAACATCTATTTTCATTTAATCCATTATATTGCAACCGAGAGCCTTTTCGCAATCGCCTTTCTGGCTTGGTATTCAAGTTGATCATTCAGTTTCTTAAGCGGAACTTTTGAATGGTATTTTATTTCTAAAGCTATCTTAATTAAATAATCCGTAAGTAGGGGATTCTTTGGTAGTAGGGGACCATGCAGGTAAGTGCCGATGCTGTTTTTGTAAACAGCTCCTTCAGTTTTGTCTTCGCCATTGTTACCATATCCTTTAATTATTCTTCCGAAGGGCTCAATATTTTTCCCAAGATGAGTTCTTCCACCATGATTTTCGAATCCGACCAGCGTATAGTTTAACTTTTCAGAATAGGCCGCACAATTTCCGATTAATCTCTTGCTATCCCGTCCTGGGTTTTCAGTATAGAGATCAAGAATTCCCAAACCTTTAATTTCTTTTGCATTTGCCTCCTTGTAATAGTTACCGAGCATTTGATAAGCACCGCAAACATAAATGCCCGGAATTCCTTTTTCGATAACCTCTTTTAAGGCCTCCTGTTTTTGAAATAAGTCTTTTGCTACCGCTTCCTGCTGTTTATCCTGAGCGCCCCCCATCAGTAAAATATCGCATTTGCTAAGTTCCGATTTGGAAAAACCGACATCGAGCCTTAGAACTTGTGTTTTGACGTCTCTCCACTGGCATCTTCTTACAAGTGCAATAATGTTTCCGCGGTCACCATAAATGTTCATTAACTCCGGATACAGCCACCCGATGGCTAAAGATAGATTATTTTTCATAGGATTTTTTTGCCGGTTAATATTTTCCTTGCCTCCAGCATCGCCGAGTAAGTCGGTAAGATATAGCATGTCTCTTGATTCTTTGTATCGTATATTCTTCGTTCGATGGCCTCCCTTAGATCTTCAAAAATATTCTCGTCCGCGATTCTAATTCCCGCATATTTAATCCTTAATGCCAAATCATAAACTCTATCGCCGGCAAGATATAATTTTGTCCCACTTTTTATTAGCGTCTCAAAGTCTATATCCCAAATCCAGGAGACATCAGTTCCGTCCGGGATTCTGTCATTTAAGACAATTAGTAGATTATCCGCATTTTTTTCGGTGATTGTTCTTAGAGATTCATTAAAGCTGGTAGGATTTTTGGAAAGGAAAAGCTGTACGTTTTTATCCCTGATTTTAAGAATCTCTTGTCTACCAAAGGCGGGTTGAAATTTCTTCAAACCTAGATTAATCTGCGCATTGGTTAGACCAGTTAATTTTGCCAGCAATGCCGCCGCCTGTATATCATAAATGGCATATGTACCGATAAGCGGGTACGTAAGCTCTTCATTTGATTCTCTGGCCGGTCTTGTCAACCCACAGCTTTGGCACTTCCAGTCACCAAGATGAGAAAAATAATGTGTAGAGAAGATAAGCCTTTTGCCACATTTTGGACAGAGAATTGAATCTGCTGCATGCTCTACGACATCATTTCCCTTTGAATTTAATCCGAAATAATGCATGTTTTTTAATCCGCCTCCAAGGTAAGCAATCTGTGGATCATCGGCATTTAAAACAAATTGCGTTCTAGATAATTTTGCATAAGCTTCTTTCCATTTTCGGGCAATAGTATCTATTTCACCGTATCTGTCCAGTTGGTCCCGGAAAAGATTTAAGGCGATGATAAAGTCCGGTTCAATGATTTTGGTAATTTGTGGCAAAGTATTCTCATCAATCTCAAAAATTGCAAAATCACTATTCAATTTACCACTAAGGTCACTGTTTATAATTAGCGATGAGGCTATGCCGTTCAAAAGATTGGCACCTGAGGAATTCAAAATAACTTTTTTTTCGTTAACCTCAAAAATTGTTTGTAATAATTTGGCGGTAGTAGTTTTCCCATTTGTACCTGTAACTAAAATTATTTGTGCCTTTGATTTTTCAAGGGTTTGATTAATAAATTTAGAATTTATCATTAGGGCAATGTGCCCTGGCCAAGTCGAACCATGTCCAAAATTAGAAATTTTACTCACAGTAGAAATCAGTTTTCCGCAGAGAATAATTACCTTGTTTTGCATAGTTACATTGAACGCAGAATTTTAATTCGCTCTTCAATTGGAGGGTGGGTGTCAAAAAGCGAAGTAAACATTTGTTTGGTATTTTTTCCCTTAAACGGATTGACAATGAATAAATGGGCAGTGGCATTACTGGCTGATTTTAAGCTGTGTGGGTCTTTGGAAATTTTCTCCAATGCACTGGCTAAAGCTTCAGGGTAACGCGTTAATAACACTCCTGAGGCGTCAGCCAACAGCTCTCTTTTTCGGGAAACTGCCAACTGAATTAGAGTTGCCACAATTGGTGAAAGAATTGCTAACACGATTCCAATGATTAAAAATATCGCCTGAAGATTATTGTTCCTATCTTCTCTGTCTCCAATTCCACCCCACCAAAGGCGCGTCATAAAAAGATTGGCCAGTATTGCAATAAAGCCGACTAAAACCGCGACGATCCCCATCAATCGGATATCAAAATTCTTAATGTGCGAAAGCTCGTGGGCAATTACTCCCTCAAGTTCACTTTTGTCCAGGAGGGGAAGAATGCCGGTTGTAACGCAAACAATCGCATGCTGTGGATCACGACCGGTAGCAAAAGCATTTGGCGAAGGGTCATTGATAATATAAATTTTAGGCATAGGCAAACCGTCGCCGATGCATAAATTCTCAACGGTATGGAAAAGCTCAGGATTGTCCATTTTTTGGACTGGTTTAGCGCCAGCTGTCGCTAAAACAATTTTATCCGAATAATAATAGCTGCCGATGCTGGTTAATCCCGCAATCACCAGAGCAATGCCCACAAAACCTAAACCATAGCCCAGGGCCTGACAAAAGACATAAACGACCGTTGTAATTACCATTACAAACAGCAGCATAATAAGCCATGTTTTATTCTTATTTGCAGAAATAGCGGAATAAATGTTCATAGGTTAAAAACTGACTTTCACAGGTATCTTTTCTTCATCTGTTGCGCCAAAAAATTCTGCCTGCTGAAAATTTAAGACCTTGGCAAAAAGGACATTTGGAAATACCTGAAGTTTTGCGTTATAGCTTAAAACTACGCTATTGTAAAATTGACGAGCGTAAGCTATCTTATTTTCTGTATCCGAAAGTTCTTCCTGAAGCTCCATAAAATTTTGACTGGCTTTTAAATCAGGATAGTTTTCCGCAACTGCAATAATTGATTTTAAAGCTTGAGAGAGTTGGTTGTTTGCCTGCGCTTTCTCCACCGGTCCTTTGGCCGAAACCAAACTAGCTCTTGCGTTGGTCACTTTTTCAAAAACTTCTCGTTCGTGCTTTGCATATCCCTTAACCGTTTCAACCAAATTTGGAATTAAGTCCGTTCTTCTTTTAAGCTGAACGTCGATTTGCGAAAGAGCTTCGGAAACTCTCATTTTCGCGACAATCACGCTGTTATAGAGATACCAAGCGAACCCTGCAATGATTAAGGCTACTGCAATTAAGATTAAAGTACTGTTCATTTATGACACCTCCTTTCTATTTAGTTAACCAATCTGAGAATTTATTATACGATAATGTGTTTAAGATGTCATTTTTTGTAGCCCAGCCACGTCTAGCTGTCGAAATCCCATATTTCATCAGCCCCATTTGCCAAACGTCGTGACTGTCGGTATTAATCACCATTTTTACCCCGGCTGAGACAGCCATTCTGATTACAGAGTCGGGAATATCTAAACGATCAGGCCAACTGTTTATCTCCAAAGCCTTGTTATTAGCTTTACAGAATGTAAAAATCTTTTCCCAGTCTAATTCATAGCCCGGACGTTGATTTAAAAGCCTGCCTGTTGGATGAGCCAATATTTTTACTTTTTGATGGGATAGTCCGGCAATCACCCGCTTTGTCATATCTTCCTTTTTAAGGTTGAAAACGCTGTGGACGGAAACAATAGCTGCATCAAGAATATCAAGACATTTGTTGTCGATCGCTAATGAACCGTTTGGCAAAATATCTGTTTCGAGCAGCTTAAATATACGAACATTTTTTATGTCTGATTTAATTTGTTCAATTTTTTCATTACGTTTTTGCAAAATTTCGTATATTTTTTGGGGTGTATGTTTTGCTTGACTGGGATTATGTTCAGAAAAACCAATATATTCGTATCCTAGCTCGTCAGCTTTTTCTATCATTTCTTCGAAAGAGTCTTTGCCTAAATCGTGGCTAGGTTGAATAGGATAGCTGGAGTGCAAATGCAAATCGCCTTTTATATCATCTAGCTCAACCAGCTTAGGCAGATTATTTTTTTCTGCCGCTTCAATTTCCCCCTGGTCTTCTCGAATTTCAGGGGGAATCCATGGCAAACCAATCGCTTCATAAAATTTTTCTTCCGTGTCAAAGGCTTTGCTAGGTTGCCCCTTTTGTTTTAAATATTTAATCCCATATTCGGACAGTGAAAGCCCTTTTCTCAAAGCAAGTTCCCTTAAATGAACGTTGTGGTTCTTACTGCCGGTAAAGTGCTGTAGGAGTGATCCGAAGCGCTCAGGCGGCTGCACTAAAAGGTCAATTTGCTTTCCTCCAGACGTTAGAATCGAGGATGAAACGTCACCTTTTTCGATAATTCTTTCAACATAGGGATATTTAGTAAAATGTTCAAGCACAGCTTTCGGATTATCGGAAGAAGCGGCTAAATCAATATCGCCAACGGTGGCGACTTGTCTGCGCAAACTGCCCAGTGGTTCAATTCTAATTACATCGTGACAAATCTGCATATATGCAACAATTTTATCGGCAACTTCTTGGGCATAGGGTAAAGTCATCCTGGTGGTTTTTCCGGCTCCTTGCTTAAATTCGGAAATCGCTCTTAAGATATCTGCTTGAGATTTTTCTCCAAAACCTTTTAGAGAGGCGATTCTATTAGCTTTGGCAATTTTCTCCAAATCGGTAAGTACAGTATTGGGATTTTTTAGATTAAATTCTTTAGTTAGCCTGTAAGCCTTTTTGGGACCGAATGACGGGACATCAAGCAGGGTAAAAACACTTTGCGGAATATCCTTAAGTGCCCATTCGTACTGAGCAACCACACCAGTTTTAAAAAGCTCTTCCAGACGGGAGACTAGCGTTGTGCCGATACCTGGTATCTCTTGAAGTTTGCCTTCGTTATAGTAATCATTGACTTCTTTAGTCAGTCCGTTAATTGTTTCCGCCGCATTTTGATAGGCAACAATTTGAAAATGAAATTTTTTTTCATCTTTAATCGTGTAGGCTGCTGCTACGTTCCTTAGTAATCTTGCTAATTCTTGATTTGACATTGACATTTGAAGCATAACAGAGCATTGACTAGATTTCAATAATTTGTTAGGATGAAGACGTTTGGGGTGGTAGCTCAGTTTGGTTAGAGCGCTTCCCTGTCACGGAAGAGGTCGCGGGTTCGAGTCCCGTTCACCCCGCCAAACAAAATACGTTTTTAAAATCTGCCCTCAAAGTTCTGCCTAGAAAGGAGTAATAAGATGCCAAATATAAGAAACACAAAAGCTGGAAAAGTTGCTACTCATTCAGCAAAAAGAGACGGATTTTTATCGCAAATTAAATGGGGTGAATCTTATACCAGTCTTTTCCTTGGGGCAGTAGTCGTTGTCGTTGCCTTGGTTTTAGTCTTTTCATTCATCAAGTCGAGAAACAATTTGAATAGAGGGCAAACCGGATCTACTTCAACAGTTGCAAATGAACAAGCAACACAAAAAATGCCAAAAACATACACTGTAAAATCGGGTGATTATCTCTGGTCAATCGCCGAGAAAATTTACGGCTCAGGCTACAACTGGGTT
>Ga0116107_1000677_pt1 | contig 24723 bp, 20 predicted proteins | sample June2015DPH_6_10_FD_88969 | JGI IMG/M metagenome (GOLD analysis project Ga0116107, IMG submission 88969) | Peatland microbial communities from SPRUCE experiment site at the Marcell Experimental Forest, Minnesota, USA - June2015DPH_6_100 | ecosystem: Environmental > Terrestrial > Soil > Wetlands... | reverse complement strand
CCAGCACGGATAGCTTGTTGGAGGGAGACTCCCCCAACGCTTCACAAGCTGCCAGATTGTCTTGGGAAGTACACCTTCGAAAGAAGAACGGTTTGTGTTTGTTTTATAACTGTTCGCCAATTTCATATCTTTGTTGAGATAGAAACGACCTCCCGCAGGCCGTCCTCAGAATGCGCCGCATCAACAAACCTATTGACAAAATCACAATCATAGAAGCATAACTGCCTATTTGAGCGGGGTTCTACAGAGACGCGTCAACCTAAATAAAACACCACCCTACCTATACACAATGGAGGGTAGGGTGGTGCCAAACTTTATGTAACCATCGGTTAGTCCAGTGCCAGACACTAGTGCCAGACTTTATGTTGCGGACAGTGCCTCACTTTATGTGCACCAATGCCAAACTTTACGCTCTCAGTGCCAAACTTTACGAGATCCGACACTGCCCCCAGCCATTCCCAATATTCCCTCTTGCAACCGTTACCGTAACGATATATAATGAAGGCAAGGAGAACGCAAGCATGGAAAAAGGCGATACAGTTAAATTTGTAGATGGTTTATACCCTGACGAAAAAGGAGCAAGGTATAAAGTTGTAGAAATTAACGGGGACAGGGCTGTAATCGAATTCATTTGTGATTTGCCCATTCCGCCTCAGTCAGTAGCGAAGACGAGCGAATTGGAAGTCATTCAACAGTCAAGATATGCCACTAACGATGAACAAAATAGATAACACAAGAAATCAACGCCAGGCTCGCCGCCGGGAACGTGAAAAGCTATGGCTCAAAGCAAACGGGTGGCAAAGTTGGGAATCCTTGCATACAGCGCTAATGAACGACTCAGCGCGCCTGATATCGGGTACAGCAGATGCGTATCGAGCACTTGTTGATCGTCAAATCCCAAACAAAACAGATTAAAGGTAGATGGAAATCTTTTCTAACACGAACCGCTGGCAATCCCCATCCTTGTTCATCATATATTCAAAACATCTGCATCTGTGACGTATAATAGGCGTATCCCGAAAATTCTATTAGCAGAATGGCGAAACTATGGTATTTACAACTTCTCAATTAACGGTAGCAGAATATTTTGCGGGGATTGGACTGGTGCGAATGGGCTTACAGCCTTTTGACTGGAAAGTCGTTTTTGCTAATGATATTTCGCCAAAAAAGTTAGAGATGTATCAGGATTTTTTCCCCGACGCGAAAGAACATTATAAAGTTGACGATATTTTCAAACTAAATCCTGCTGAAATTCCAAGAACAACTTTGGCAACCTGCTCTTTTCCCTGCGTGGACCTTTCTTTAGCTGGCAACATGAATGGCATTATTAACGGCAATCATTCAAGCGCATTTTGGGGGTTTATCAACGTTCTTAAAGCACAAGGCGACTCTGCTCCGCCTTTGGTCATGGTTGAAAATGTTCCTGGATGGCTTCATTCCAATAACGGGAAAGATTTCAGGATGACCGTCCAGGCATTAAATGAACTGGGGTATTTTTGCGATGTTTTCGTTCTGGATGCCCTCAGGTTTACGCCACAAAGCCGTTTACGCGTATTTCTGATTGGCTCGAAATTCGTTGATTCGGAAACGTCCCCCGATTTAATCCTAAATCGCCCTAAGTCGTTATTGTCGGAGCATTTAAAGAAAAGCATTGAAGCCAATAGGGACTTGCGTTGGTTCTATAACGAACTTCCCGAACCGCCGTCTTTGAATAAGAATGGGCTGTCAAATATTGTTGAAAGATTGGATGGGGCGGATAAGCGTTGGTGGTCGCAGGCTGAAACGGATCGTCATCTTGCCATGATGTCGGGTTTGCACAGAGACAGGGTTGAAAAACTAAAAAACAAAGCGGAGATTTCGTATCGAACTTTTTATCGCAGGCGCCGTGTAGGTATGCAAAGAGCGGAAGTGCGGAACGATGATTTATCGGGTTGTTTGCGCACTGCAGTTGGCGGCAGCGGAAAGCAATTCTTGTTGGAGATGGGCGCAGGCAATCTTAAGATGCGGGCGATGACGCCGCGCGAATATGCCCGCTTGCAAGGCGTCCCGGATGGTTGTAACATTTCGACAAATGGCGTCCAGGCCCTCACGGGTTTTGGCGACGCTGTTTGCGTGCCTGCTATTTCGTGGATATCGAAAAATGTTTTGAATCCGTTGGCCGAAAGGCTGCTTTTGCATCCGGTTGGTCTCTTGTTTCATGAGCGACAATCTCAGACCCGATGATAGAAAACGGACGATGAAAGCCGTCAAGAGCAAAGGCACGAAGCTTGAAAAGCGGCTTTTTGCCATGCTTGCGGGAATGGGAATAAGCGGATGGAAAAAGAACGTTAAAGGTATCACTGGGAAGCCGGATGTAGCCTTTCCAGATCGGAAAATTGCTATTTTTGTTGATGGTTGTTTCTGGCATGGCTGCCCACTTTGCCAGAGAAAGTTACCTGAAACAAATCACGCCTATTGGGAAAAAAAGATTAATCGTAATATTGAACTGGCAGAATTGTACAATGAGCAATTGCGCCGCGCTGGCTGGACGGTTATAAGAATTTGGGAACATGAAATAGCCGATGCATCAACGCTTAAGTCGTGTTTAAAGGAGTTGAAAAGTGGATAATTTCAAACAGGAAAACAATGAACTATTGGCAAAATGGCTTGAATCTTGTACGCGCAATAGAAAAATTTCTCGCAACACGGTTTCGGTGGGCATTGTTGTATTAGATCATCTGAAAAGGGATTCCCCCGTTTCGCGCGAGGATGTAATTTCACAAGGCGGGGAGGTCAGTGGTGCACGTTCAGGTCTTGGCAAAATACTCGAATCTTACGGGATTCCTAGCAGCTACTTGAAAGAAATAACGACCCGACAGGGACACCAGGACGGGCAAAGACTTTTTGAGATGTTTGATTGGGGGAATAAATTTGCGCAACTTACAGCAGAAGAACGAGATGCAATACTGCTTGAGCTTATTGATGCTTTGCGAAATCTTGCCAATGACTGGCTGAAACGCCAAAATCTAAAATTGAACATTGACCGCCGCCAGTCCCCTTCAACATGGATAAATGTTATTGTAGAAAATGCAAAAGGGCGCTCAGGTGGAATTGTTGAACAACAACTTGTTGGAGCAAAATTGGCTCGGCGCTTTCAAAGCGTCAATATTCCAAATCATCCCGCTCACGCTGCTGACAAACAGACCGAAAGAATGGGCGATTTTACAATTGCAAAATTGGTTTACCACGTTACAGCCGCGCCATCAAGAAACGTTTTACAGAAATGCGCTGATAATTTGAAAGCCGGATTCCATCCAATTCTATTGATTCCGCATGAACAAGAAAATAAAGTGCGAGTGCTTGCCCAGGATGAAGGAATTGATCAACAACTGACAATTATTTCAATCGAAAGTTTTATCGCGCTCAATATCATCGAAATAGCAACCGATGAACACAAAGACTTCTTCAGCATTTTGAAAGAGATTGTCGAGCTTTATAACGCTCGATTATCAGCCGTAGAAACAGATTTATCTCTACAAATCGAAGTCTATTGACTTTATTTACTCCCTTCTCCCTTCTTTATAAAAAGAGGTCGGAGGTGAGAGCCTCCGCGGCTAGGATAGCTATGTTTTCAGTGTTGCCCTAAAACGCTCTAATAAAAGGTCATTGGAGGCTTTCATCAATTTTTCCATCTCCTTCGAGTCAGAGCTCTGAGCAATTGAAGATTGCAATAAGATTGCGTAACCAAGGCTTAATGAGTCGATTGGGCGAAAATCTAAAGCAGCTTTTTTTAATCTATCTTCCCAATAACATACTTTAGGAATCACATTATTGGGAGTTAATTGATCTCGGTGAAGGCGTAGATGGTTTCTGCAGACTATAACACTATCCCATTTAATTGTACCCTCCGTACTATGGAAACCACTATTACCCTCGGAGCGTACTGGAAAAATATTAGTAGGGTAGAATCCTGAATTTCTTAGGGCTTTCCCGAGTGATATCCAAGCTTGAAGTCTGCGATGATGAAAAGTAAAAACCATTAAACCATCGTTTTTTAGAACTCTGTGGCAATGTTTAAATATAATTGTTAAATCTTTGACGAATTTCTCATCGGGTGAATTGTTTTTTGCAAATAGCGCTTTCTGATAAGGAGTTGAAATATGGTTGCATCCATTTCCATCTTTGGGCATATAATCCCGGATCCAGACATAAAAAAAATCCGAAAGCTCAGAATATGACAGATTGTCATAATAAGGGGGGTCTGTCAAGATCAAATCAATACAACTTTCGGGTAATAGATCTAGATCTACAGATGACTGATTCAACAAAGCACAATTTGTAGCACCATTAATAAAATCGTTCAAGCTATTACTCGTGTCTGTTGATATTTTTTCACTCGTAACAATACGCGTGGGCTTGTATTTCTCATACTTATATTCAAAGGGTTTTTCTGAATACTCTTTCCCCTTAACCATTTTATTGAAACACTTCGAAAAACTACCCCTTCCAAATTTCGTACCCCATGTATTGTTTTCTACGGGACGATGAATCACATCATAGGCATGGATGCCAAATAAAGGAGTAAGTTTTTGATATCCAAAAGCATATCGACAAAGCATATTATTACTTGCTAGGCTGTCCGAAAAAGCGATAACAAAATATTCTCGTGCGGTCATATCTAAATTTTGTATGCCTTGCCAAAGTAAAGAAAGACATAATAACTGTCTTGCATTGAAAAGCTGGTAATAGTATTCAAAACCGAAGTTTATCGGCCTTGCATCATTGCGGTTTTCTGTTGGAATCTTATAACGAGGAAAAGGTAGAGTACTTTTTAACTCTTCAAACTTGTATTGAGCTTGTTCATAAAGATTAATATCAAACTCGTCCGCAGCTTTATATTGTCGCATGGTCTTATGATTATCAAAATATTCCAAGGCAAAGAGTCTTTTCGTTAATGGGGAACCCGGTTTGATAATCGACAATATCGAATCAGTATTCTTACAATAAGGACAATCAAATTTACCTCTATCGATAGTCCCAGATTTTATCTTCGTCCACTTGTGGCACCCGGAGCAGGTAAAACTATCTCTGGATGTTGAAATATTCGCTACTTTATGACAATATTTACAGAAAACAATTTGATGTTTTTTGGACTTTTCTAAGCTAAGAATATAATGGGGGTGGGCCTCAAAGATATTATTACATTTAGGGCAGGTGATTAAATCAACCCAAAAATAATAGGTTACGGGAACATTTTTTCCATCAACTTCTGTTACATAGTATGATGAAATTTTTTTTCCAACCGACTCTTCTAATTGTTTATATGCTTGCATAATCTCTTTTCGGTTAAAAGGATCAACTTCTTTTTTTGTGGTAAACCACGCAATCGGGTCAATGTCTATGCCAATAGTTCGAGCATTTATTTTTCTGGCCTCAATGATAGAAGTTCCTCCCCCCATAAACGGATCTAACACTGCTAATTCTTTATAATCGTGTTTCATATAGAACTCAGAGGCTAAATTCATATCAGAATCATTGATCGACATGAGCAACAATGAACGAAAAATGCTACTAAGTCTCCGCGCCCACCATTTATGAATCCTAAAAATAGGTTTTTTGGAATTCCCCTCATGTATTGCTAGCTCGTGCATCCATTCGACAGGGATATTATCAGTTTCAATCATTGCCTTTGATGGAATTTGCTTCGTTGTCATTACAGTAAGTATCCTTTTACATGTTGCAGTGAGATTTGTTTCATGGGTAAATCTTTTGTTTCCTCCACGATATATTTAGCAACACGAATATTGAGTTCAGCTAGTTCGGGTATTTTATTTACAGGGTTCTGGAGCATCACTGGAATAATGTTTTCCTGATCTTCTTTTTGAAAATTACCGACAAAATAAATCCAATACTGATTCCCTAAAATCGTCGCTTTCTTGTATTCGTTAAAAGACCAATAAAAACGCATTTGATTCTGCTTTGATGCTTTAACTTCAATAAAGCGGTCATGCGCAAGACCAGGACTATCCCCATCAAATGATTCGATTTCGTACCCTGCGCCTACAGACAAATGACTTATACGCCTAACAAGATCAGCTTCAGGCATTCTTTCGAGGTCAAGTAAACGTTTACGTTCATACATTAAAACAGCTTCCTCAGCGCGAAGTCCCAATTCTTCATCAGCATCCAAAAGCTTCTTGAGTTGCTCATCAGTTAAACTTTTACTCTGGGCTAGAAGATCTTTGACATACCGAACGAATATAGGATTTACAGAAATAATTTCCTTTTTAATTTCTATAACCTTTAAGTTTCTTAATAACTGGTAAATTGAGTTATATTTCCCGGGTAAAGGATTCTCTCTTATTGAATATTCGAAAGTGAAAGCGTCATAATTTGGACTAAAGTTTAGAAAAAAACCTCTCCCGTGTGATTTCCATGCACCTTGAAAAAAAATTCGTTCTATTAGGAAATGTTTCTGACTATCGGATAATTCGTAAGTTCGATTTGTGTTAAGAGCAATGAATTCCTTGCCAAAACCTGTTATTGTAATTTGGTTATTTTTGCGATTTATTAATTTCATCTGCTCACAGCAATCAATAATTTGAAGAAAGTTAATTGGCCTTCCGCCCAACACGCGTGAAGAACAAATTCTCTTAACGGAATTCGCCGACGATACCCCAATATCGTTGCTGAGATCGGCAATAGTAAGTAGTATGTAATTGATATTGTTAAGATCTTGCAGCGTTGGGAGATTCAATAGCTTTGACATTACTTCTCAATCGAAGCTTCATCGAGCTGCTTCTTTAGATCTTTTATGGTTTCGGCAAAATCGACTTTTTCTTCATCCTCAGATTGACCAAGTTGATTGCCTTCCACCTCAAAGGTACCAATTGGAATCTCGGCCTCCAAAATGTTTAACATGGTTTTCTTTTTTTCTTCTAGTCTCCTATCAATTGTTTCATCAATAGTATTTTTTGCAATAAGTAAGTGATAAAAAACCAATTCGTCCGGCGCTAATCCAATACGATGTATACGATCTAAAGACTGCATATATTGACCACAATTGTAAGTTCTATCTAAGTACACTGCATGATGACATACTTTATGTAAGGATATTGACTCTGCACAAGCAGCCGGGTTGGCAATTAATAATTCAGGATTAGAACTTTCTTTGAATTTTCTAATTTGCTGTTCTCGATTGAACTCTATATCTTCTGACTCATCTTTTGGTATCCCTCCATAAACAATAAGAGGCTCTAGATCAGCAAATAATTGTTGAAGCATCTGGATGTTAAAAATAAATGTTGTCCAAAGTATGACTTTTTGCCCTTGATTTATTATTTCCCTAATAATGTTTCTTGCTTCTACAAACTTTGTGGGCATTTCATATTTAGGATACTTTTCAATCAATTTAACAGGAGAAATACCTTCACCGCTAAGAGGTGGAACATCAAATTCTTCTGAATATTTTGCGAGTAAAGTTGGATTCGTTGCCGCCTGGATTAATCTGACAATCTTAGCTTTTCTCCATTCTCTTAAAACAATCCTCTCTGTAGGTTCAAGTGTGAGTTCTTGAAGAAGTTTGGTCGCAAGAGCGTGATAAATGCTTTTTTGATAAGGATTTAGATCACAATAGTGATATTCGAACTGTGGGGCTGGAAGCCCTAGCTCCCTTTTTGTAACTCGAAAAATAAAAGGCTTTATAGCTTTTTGAATTTCCGGTACTTCAGTCTTATCTTCGCAACGAAATCGGAATGAATTCCGATCTCTTAAAACTTGCTCGTTTGGCCATAAAAATGTTATCTGGGTCCATAGATCAGTCAAACTATTTGGTATAGGTGTACCAGATAAAACTGCTCTACGGATTGCAAATTGACCAACATTGAGAATCGCTTCCGCCCAGATTCCTCCCTCCATCCGTTTAATATTATGAGATTCGTCTATAACCATGAATATCCGATAACGCTTACATAAATCTATTATTTCAGCTTCATCATTAGATGCTGTCTGGTATGTGCTTAAGAAAAGATCATAATCATCTGCTTGATAATATGTGCTTTTTCTAGACGCCTTTGAACCAACTAGGCGAATAATCTTTAATGAATAATTTAAACAAGCCGTAGCCTCATCTTCCCATGGTTGAAAACAGCTCCTTGGTCCAATTACGAATAATTTATCTACAACGTCATCTTCACGAAGTTTATCAAAAGCTGCATATATAACAGTCGTTTTCCCGCTTCCAGGAACCGAAAAATTTGCTCCGTTTTCTACTTCTAATAAATGAGCCAATCCTCTAAGTTGGTATTCTTTCAGTCTTCTGATTAATCTACTGGGTTGCTGTATCGGCGTTTTTTGCTTTCGTAATTGACTGACGGCGATCACTACTTTTTCGTAATTTTTCTGACCGTCAATAATTTGATCGAGAAGCAGTTTGGCCGGCACATCTAACTCGTAGCGCAAATTCTGGTTATCAAAATACTCAATTGTTTCAATCAAGACTTTATTTAATTCTTTTTGATTTGAAAAGAGATATCGTTTAGTTTTTGAATCGAGCTCATAGCCAATAGCCAGAACAAAAAATGTGCGATGGTTCCATTCAAAAATAACTGAATCTTGCTCTCCATCGATTATTAGAAGTGACTTCTCAAAGCAAATTCGTATCATATTCAAAGATACTTAATTAACTAGACTTTATAGTTCTTTCAAGTTCATTTACTACTTTCTTTAGTTTTTCGAAAGTTTCTACGGCATGGCTGTCCTTGATATGCGGATTGCTTTGATCTATGCTCTTTAGTGCTTTCACAGCTCTTTCGATTAAAGTAACTGGCTTATCTCTGTCTTCTTTGTTAGTGAGCACTTCTTTTGCAGATTTAAATCCCTCTAAGATCACTTCGGGCTTTATTGATGCTATCTGTTTCGGATCTTTTATTGAATTTTCCAGGTTTTTGATATATTCGTCTTGGGCATCGCCATCAGAATATATTTTTCCCAAATCTCTTACATCCCAATGGGTAACACCCCTTTTCTTTTTCTGAATACTCTGAACCAGAATACCAGCTCGTAATAGAGCAAATGCTCCTATTAGGCGTTTGTAGATTTCTTTTTTAGGGAGACCTTGCCGCTGCGCTGGTGCCATGATTGTTTTTTGTATATCTATGAAATGTTCATGGAGCCCAAACTGCTTTATTAATCCATAATTTTGAGGTTTTTTAGGATTAAAAAATTCTAAAAAGCTGTCAATGAGTTGTAATCGTTCAAGAGCTTGTTCTACTTCGTCCACTGTTCGACCATACATAGCAGCGGCAATTTCTTTGGGCTCAAGCCCTCTATCACGACCTTGTTTTATTTTTAAAAGTTCATTAACTGGATGATATTCAGATATTTTATCTTTCGAGAGCTGTAAACCGGCTTCTATTTTCCATAAATCTTTTTCACCAACAGATTTTGGCAATCGAATGGCATCTAGGTATTCCCATTTTCCGGTAGGCTCCTGTTCATGTAACAATAACAAAATCGCCATTCGACGATTTCCATTAATAACATAACCGTCATTTGTTATAACCCCAGGTTCAATCTGCTTTTTTTGGCGCAAATCTTCTTTTAGCAAATTGGTATCAGACTCATCTAATGATAATAATAGATCGCGTATTATTCTTCCATCTTCTGGATCGTTTGCATCTAATTTCCGCTCATGACTGCTTTCCCATTCACTAACCTCCATTGCAAGGCGCCCATTATTAACATTAAACCTAAGCAAGGAAATAGGAAATTTATGAAACGGTCGTCTTTGAACATCACCTGATATTTCAAGCGGCCATTCGCCCACTTCTGCATCGGTGTGATTTGAAATATATGTGTCCAATTCTTTTTCTCGTTCACTACTGATTTCCATATATCCTCCTCCACTGACTAAATAAAAAACGCCCATAATATACGTGGGCGGCTTATCTGTGATATTATAATAACTCAGAGAAAGATGCTACGCGCCCATCGCGTAGTTCATTTATACCTCGCATGGTTACCAGCCGTGCGAGGTATTATATTATGCTGTTTTAAGTCGTATTAAGAATACTTTAGATATAGGCGTTTGTCAAACACTGTTACCTTTACGGTTGATATTCCAGTATCTTTTCCACGGGCACTTCGAAGAATTCACACAATGCATCCAGTACATCAAAAGAGATAGCTGTCCCCTGTCCTTTGGATAACCGATACGCAGTGGCGTATGCAATATTGGCCTTGCGCATCAGGTCCGTGGCGTTCAAGCCACGCTCTTTCAGTAATTCGGGTACTTTTACCTTGATCACAGATCATCTCCTGGGAAAAACGATCTAGCGAAACTGCGTCAAGGCTTGACAAAAGGCCAAATTATCTACTATACTAGATATAGCCCAGTGCATATGCCCAAACAGATGCGCAGGTCGCCGTTTTATAAGAACGGCCATGTCTCGACCAGGCATTGACGGCCACTACCCGACGTCAATGCCATGCCTATAATACATTGCAGCTATTCAAGAGTCAATAGCCCACGAATAGCTGCAATGTGTGGATAAAATAATACTCGCAATAAGCGAACCGCTTTTAGCTGATACCTCGCCGGGTTACAGACTGGTGAGGTATTTTTGTTTAACCTATGCGATACCAAAGAATCATTCACAAACCTTTAACTGCGCTCCATTACCATTGGCTCCGCTCGTAAAATTCATTGCAAAGGAGTCTATATGTTCCATCGAAGTACAAATATAAGGGAGGAAATAAAAGGGAAGGCGTTGCAAGACGCATTCAACACCTTTATTTTGAGTCGCCAGGCGATGCGCTGTACACCTGCAACGATCGAGTTCTACCAAAATATGATCCGCCCATTCATCATCTGGGCCGAACAACACTATAAGGTTTCCAAACCGCGCCAGATCAACAGCAATCTGGTCAGGGCTTTCCTGGCAGATTTGGGTTGCCGAACGACAAGCGACTGGACAGTGAACGATCATGCCCGCGCAATCCGCACGCTCTTGCGATTCTGGTACTCGGAAAGGATCGTCTCACATCCTGTAACCTTTCAAATGCCCAAAGTGCATAAAAAGAAAATGCCCGTTCTATCAATGAACGAGCTGCAACAATTGATCTCAGCGTGCAATACCCCACGAGAAAAAGCTCTTGTTCTTTTCCTGGCCGATTCTGGCCTCCGGCGTGCTGAGGTGATTGCCCTCAACTGGGGCGAATTGAACCTGGAAAATGGATCATGCTGTGTGAAATCAGGGAAGGGAGGAAAGTCGCGTACCGCCGTCATCGGACCATGCACCCGACAGGCTGTGGCGGAATACAGGAAAACTCTCCCGAGTGCGAAGAGCCAGGATCCGCTTATCCAGTCGAAACGTGGAACACGGTTCACCGATAGCGGACTATTGCAGGTGTTCCTTCGTCTCTCGAAACGAGCTGAAATCCACGTCACGCCTCACACTCTGCGTCGGACGTTTGTAAAATTATCACTCCGCTCGAAAATGAATCCCTTGCATCTGAAAGATCTTCTTGGGCACGAATCCCTGAATATGGTCATGTACTATGCGGGGCAATTCGACGAGGAGGAATTACTCGAGGCGCACAGAGAGCACAGCCCGATTGAAAACCTGATGAAAATCAACATGAGCGTTTAAAAGCGCTAGGGTTCAGTTCAACAGGGTAGTGTAAATCTTTTACGCTACCCTGTTTGCGTTAGTTTTAATGCCGTCCGAGTGGTAGAGAGCTTGCCCTCCAAGCAAGATATCGTCGGTTCGAATCCGATCACCCGCTCTGGGTCAGCGATTGGCTAATTGCGTTCGGCAGGTTTTTCCGGGCGCGGCAGCCAATCTTTTTTATGGGCTGTTTTCCGTCAGCAATAAAAAAATTGACCCTTGATCATTAAGAAACACGAATTTTCGCTTGAGTGCGAAGTCTCCCTTGCAGGGACGACGGGGAGACTTCGCACTCCGGTAGATTTAAGGCGGGGATATTGGATTACAATAACACGAATTATTAATGAAAGGGTAAGCATGCCAGAATATCCTCCCCTGCAGGTAGCCTATAACCAGCCCGTCACGGTGGGCAAAGAGAGCGAATACATGGCGCAGGCCATCGCAGGCGCCAAGTTTTCGGGTGACGGACCGTTTACGCACAAGGTCAGCGAACTGCTCGAACAGCAACTGGGCGTACCCAAAGTACTGCTGACCACATCCTGCACGCATGCGCTGGAAATGTTCGCATTCCTGCTGGATATCCAACCGGGGGATGAAGTGATCATCCCTTCGTTTACTTTTGTTTCAACGGTGAATGCCTTCGTGCTGCGCGGGGCGCGGCCGGTCTTTGCGGACATCCGGCCGGATACGCTTAACCTGGACGAAACCGGGCTGGAAGCCCTGATCAGCCTGAACACCAAAGCGATCGTCCCGGTCCATTATGCCGGGGTGGGGTGCGAAATGGATGCCATCCTCGAGGTGGCCAGGCGGAAGCGTATTGCAGTGGTGGAGGATAATGCCCACGGGTTGTTCGGCAAATACAAGGGCCGCTACCTGGGCACGTTCGGCGCACTGGCAGCGCAGAGTTTCCACGAGACCAAGAATTTCACCTGCGGCGAAGGCGGCGCGCTGCTGATCAATGACCCGGGGCTGGTGGACCGGGCGGAGGTCATCCGTGAAAAAGGCACCAACCGCAGCCGCTTCTTCCGCGGGCAGGTGGACAAGTACAGCTGGGTGGATGTGGGGTCCAGCTACCTGCCGTCGGATATCCTGGCGGCATTCCTGCTGGCACAACTGGAACAACGCGAAAAGGTCCAGAACCACCGCAGGAAAGTCTGGGAGTTTTACCGGACGCACCTGGATGATTGGGCGCGCAGCCATGCGGTTCAACTGCCGCATGTCCCGCCGTACTGCGAGCAGTCCTACCACATGTTCCAGCTGCTCCTGCCAACGCTGGAACTGCGGCAGGGATTGATCGCCCACCTGAGGCAACGCGGCATCAACAGCGTGTTCCACTACCTGCCGCTGCATCTCTCGGATATGGGCCGGCGTTTCGGCGGGCGACCGGGGGATTGCCCGGTGACCGAGCGGGTCAGCGACCAGTTGGTGCGCCTGCCATTCCACAATGCCCTGAGCGAGGCGGATCTGTCGAAAGTGGCGGAGGCGATCCAGGAATATGATTTCTAATATCTTGCCCGGCAAGGCTCGATCCCCCAAGAGTCCGGATGGAATCCCCAAGGAACCCTTACAGAACGGTAGCAGGCCGGGAATTACGACCCGATTTTCTTGCAAAAACCCGGGCGTTATTTGGGCGACCCTCAGGACCTGCCCCGGCCAGGCCGGGGACCACGGGGGAGGATAAATTCGTGATGGCTCTTCCGGGAGAGTTGGGGAAGCCATTGAACGGAAGTTTTTCATTCGTAACCAGCAGGAATAGGGAGCCCTCCAGGTGAAAGCGAAAACCCTGATCGGTTTCATATTGATAGTCCTGGTGGAAGGCATACTGGCCCAGGCAGCCCTGCTGAGCATGCAGTTCGATGCAGCCAGGGGCCATATTATTAACTATGCAGCCCTGCGGCTGGGATTGGCGGGAGTATTCTTTTTGATCCTGGCCGGCCTGCTGACTTTCGGCATGGGGTTGTTGTTTAATGCCAATTACCGACAACGCAGCATCGCAACGCTGGATAGGCGCCTGGTGGGGCCTAAAAAGCGCCTGTTCTTCCTCCAAGGCGCGCTCTTGCTTGCCAGTGCGTTCCTGTTCGAATGTTTCCTGCTAAGCTACCTGGCTTTCCCGATCCCAACGCGGCCGTTGTTCTTGTGGGCCAGCCTGACCAGTTTCGAGGCCTGGGTGGCGCTGCGGATCGGCTACGCCGAGACATACCGGGGGCGGCCCGCGCTGGCGGCGGGGTTGCGGGCACGCTGGCAGGCCTGGCTGCCGGAACAACGGAAAGCATTTGGCATCCTGGCCGCACTCGGCCTGCTCTATTTCCTGGCTTTCATTCCAATCAACCTGCTGCCGGATAAGAATGGACGGTTCGATACCAACCCGGATGAGGTGGTGCTGTACCCGGACGTGACCAAAGCGCTGGCAGCGCAGCCCACATTTGCGGCCACGGTGCAGAACGTGGTCGGAGGCTGGGGCTGGCAATATGGCTATCCCTACATGACGATATCGGCGGCGGTGCTGTTGATCCCGCGGGTGATCTTCGGGGACCAGTTTGCCAGCCACATGCAGCTCAATCTCTTCCTGTTGCGGCAGTTTGTGAGCGTCCTGCCTATGGAACTGGCGCTGCTGCTGGCGGTCTACCTGGTGACGCGCTTCAAATCGGTGTGGAGGTCGGCCGGGTTGTTCGGCTTCCTGCTGCTGGTGCCGGGCATCGTTAAATACAACCATCACTACTGGCATCCGGACCCTTTGATAGTACTGTGCACCGTATTGACCATTTATTTCCTGGAAAGGGATGACCTGCGGTTCGGGCGGAATTTCACCCTGGCAGCGGTCTTTTGCGGCCTGGCAACCGCCATCAAATTATGGGGGCTATTCTTTGTGGTGGCGATCGCCGGTTACCTGCTGGCAGGCCTGATCCGGAAAAAGATCGACTTCCGAAAATTCATCCTGGCGGGGGCGCTGTTCATCCTGGCAATGTTCGGGACGGTCATTTTTACCAGCCCGTCGCTGATGGCGCCTTACATCGCCAAAGTGGCATTCCGAGACTGGCTGCCGCGCCAGACAGCCCTGCTGAACGGCCCGGGGGTGAATTACGGCGGAATTTACGATACCGGCCTGATGAACTGGTTGAAATACTTCGGGTACCATTATATGAAGGGCTATTTCTTCTTCTTCGCGGTTTTCGCGCTGATCACGGGTTCTTTAATTGGAAGCAGGAAATATCTCAACCGGATCCTGCTGGCCTGGAGCGCGGTAACGGTCATTTTCCTGGCGTACTCGGTGGCCATGAAGAACTTCCAATACATGATGCCGGTGGTGATTCCTTTGTATTGCGGGGCGTTCCTGTTCCCCTCCATAACGGAAGGGAGCGCAATCATGCCGGGACTGGCTTTCCTGGAAAAACCGCTGAGCCGCAAGATCGTGTGGGGCGTGACGCTGGCGTTCGTTGCAAGCCAGTTCGTAATTAACCTGATCATTTTGTATTTATATGTGGTGAGGGGGAGGTAATCGGATCTTGGAACATGAAGATAATTCTTAAACACAAAGAACACAAAGGTGCACTAAGGCACACGACGAAGAAATTTTTATAGCCCATGTAGTATTTTTGGTTGGAAAATATTTCACATGACACTGGCAAGGCAGTCATGCTATAATTTCGGTTCCGGGGCCCGTGGCGCAGTGGTTAGCGCAGACGACTCATAATCGTTTGGTCGCAGGTCCGACTCCTGCCGGGCCCACCTAAAGATATTACAGTTGGTCGCAGGCCCCCAGAAGGGGATGATACACCCTGCGGGTACGATGTCCGACTGCCCCTGGCGGGGTACACGTCCTGGCGGGGTACACTTCCTGCCGGGCCCACAATTTGTTCAATATCAAAAGTTGGTCGCAGGCCCCCAGAAGGGGATGGGATACCCTGCGGGTACGATGTCCCCTAAAGGGTGCTGCGCGACGACCAGCCCTGGCGGGGTACACGTCCTGCCGGGCCAACTTTTAATGTTTTTTCTTTCGCGACAATAAAGATTATTTTGAGGCCTCTTATCTTGCCTTGAAGATAAACGGTTCCCCAGAACTCCCTTTGCTATTTTATTATGGGGCGCTTAATAGTTAGGACGACAGCATGGGCGGGAGCCGGGTCGAGCAGTTGACGAAATAACCACTGTTGGAGGCGAGAGGCCTAAACATTAAAATCACCTCACAATATTATCTTTCTCTGTATAATTATCTCGCTCCCGGAGATTCCATTTCCCAAACTCACCTTCGGTTATGAAAAAACACCTGCCCATCTTTATTTTAATCCTTCTCAATGTCCTTATCGGGATCGCAATAGTCCAAGCTTATGGCGAAAGCTGGGATGAATCCGGCATTTTCGCGTATGGAGAAGAATCCCTGCAAGCATATTCAAACCTCTTCAAAACCGACATACAGACCAACCTTGCGAAATTGAATAGCGTAGGTGGAATTCCTCGAAACGCGAACGATTATGGCCCGGCCTATGCAATGGTCACCATCTTATTGGCGAATGGGCTGCATGCGATCATCCCAGCCTGGTCCCATATCGACGGCTGGCATTTTAGCGAGTTTATTTCTTTTCAAGTTGGCATCTTGAGCCTGTATTTCTTATCAAGAAAATGGATGGGCGGCTGGGCTGCCTTCGGGACTGCCCTTCTATTTTCCACCCAACCGCTCTTATGGGGGCACGCTTTCATCAATCCCAAGGACACCCCCTTTCTGGCATTCTTTCTTGCCAGCGTCACTTTGGGCATTTACATGGTTGATGCCCTGCCCGCTTCCCTCGACCCGAACGCCGGTCAACGGCCCGATACATGGTCGCCCCGGCGCCTGATGGATGAAGCGGGTCACGCCTCATCTTCTTTGAAAAAAATTATCAGTGCACTATTAATCATTTATCTTCTGCCGACTTATTTTATGATCACGGGCATCTCGAATGGATTGGTCAGGATGGTGATCACCTATTTCTACCGCGCCGATAAAACAAGCCGCCTGGGCCAGTGGTTTGCCCGGCTCGCCACAAACGCTGACCGCTTACCGCTGGACAATTACGTTCACAAAGCGCAAGCCATACTCTTTCGTTGGCAGATTGATTACATCCTGGCCGGTTTATTGATCGGCATATTGATTTTTCCATGGATTTTTCCCCAGTATTTTAGAAGGTTTGTGCGGCAAGGACTGGTGCCATTCCCCAGACGCACGATGGGTCTTTTCCTGAACCCAATGGTTCTCGCTGCCGGATTGGTGTTAGGTTTCACCACTTCGATTCGAATCGCTGGCCCTTATGCAGGCATCCTGGTGATGCTCTATGCAATTTCCAAATCCTGGAGAAAAGCAACTCTGCTCGTGATCCCTTATGCTTCCATTGCGATCCTGACGAGTTTTCTAACATGGCCTTATCTCTGGGGGGGACCCATCAACCGATTTATTGAAAGTGTTACCTTGATGAGTAATTACCCACTCCAGGAATACATATTATTCCAGGGCGTGCATTTTCCCCCGAACGATTTGCCAAGATATTTCTTGCCCTACCTGATGTCGGTTCAGCTCACTGAAGTTGTGCCCTTCCTTTTCTTAATTGGGCTTGTGCTTTTAGTGTGGAATCTTTTCAAAGGCCATCAGGTTGAACTCTTTTTACTAACAATCACCTGGTTGGTCGTTCCAATCCTGTTCGTGATCTTCAATCGGAGCACAATCTATGATAACTTCCGTCAATATTTGTTCTTGTTACCGCCGATTTTTATTACCGGCGGTATCGCTCTGGAGGCATTCCTCAAAAGGATCAAATGGAATCCACTCAGGGTCTTGATCTTGTGTGCTCTGATTGCCCCTGGAGTGTATGCCGACATCAACCTGCATCCCTATCAATACGTTTATTACAACAGCTTCGTCGGCGGCGTCCGGGGTGCAAACCATTGGTACGAATTGGATTACTGGTCAACATCCTATAGGGAAGCAGCTCTTTATATCAATGCAAACGCCCCTAAAAATGCCGTTATCGCAGTGATGAACCCAGTAAGCGACTTTCAAGACTATGCACGCCCAGACCTGACGATAACCTCTCTCGGGAATCCTCGCAGTGGTGCGCCTTATAATTATATCGTTGCAAACAATCGCACCGACCTCGTCCAATCAGTTTGCGAGGCTAGCAAGACTATCAAGACGATTGGGCTCGACGGGGCTGTCTTTGCTGTCATCAAAATTCCTCCTGCGTCCGAGATTAGTGGGTGTCGTTAATTACTGCTTCACGGCAAATCCTGCCACCTTCCTTTATATTTTTTAAACGTCCTAGAAACAACACCTGGACAGGATTTTAACTTTGGACTGCCAAGTTAAAAGCTTCTCATCAAATGACAAGGAATTGCAGCCGATCAAGAATAGAGCCTGAATTCGTTTGTCCGCACGTCTGACTCCTGCCGGGCCCACAATTTGTTCAATTTCAAAAGTTGGTCGCAGGCCCCCAGAAGGGGATGCTATCCGACCACCCCTGGCGGGGTACATGTCCTGCCGGGCCCATTTATGATATATTTCCTTGCGTTACACTATATAGAAGAAGGTCGAATGGCAAAACAAAATGTTGGAAGAACGGCGCTCGGTACGGCGATATGCAGGTTGATCGAGCAGTACGAACCCGATGAAACCCGCTTATTCGACGATCCAATCGCCAAAGAACTGGTTGGCGCGCCCATCCGGGTAATGATGCAGATTGCTGCAATGCGGAAATTTACGGTCAAACAGACGGATGCGGTCGCCCAAGGAATTTTCGGTGCGCAAATTTGCCGTACCCGCTATATCGATGACGCCGTCCAGGCCTCCCTGGCAAAAGGAGTCGGACAACTGGTAATCCTGGGCGCGGGGTTGGATACGCGTCCCTATCGCTTACCCGGGATCGAGAAAGTTAAGGTGCTCGAACTCGATCTACCGGCAGTGCAGAACGATAAAAGGAAAAAGATCGAAAAATTCCTGGGACGGTTACCAGCTAACGTAAGCTTAATTCCAATCGATTTCGATATGGAAGGCCCGGATGAAGCGCTGGCCGGGACATCTTTTGATCCTTCCAGGCCAACGGTGTTTATTTGGGAAGGTGTCAGCCAATATATCCCCGAAGCAGCCGTCCAGCGGACCTTGGACTTTGTCGGAAAATCGGCGCCCGGAAGCAGCCTCCTATTCACCTATGTATTGAAAAGTATCATCGAGCGGCGCTCGGACATTCCGGATGCAAACCATATGCTGGATACTGTGGCAAAAACCGCTCCGTGGATTTTCGGCCTGGAGCCAACGAGCCTCGCAACTTTCTTGAAACCGTTTCAACTCGCCCTGGTTGCAGACGCCGGGAATGCAGATTACCAAGAAAAATACCTGAAGCCTTTGGGGCGGAAGCTGGTTGTGTTCGAAGGCGAGCGGATCGTTCATGCGACCGTTGGATGATCGCCGGTAAAACGTAAGATTGCAGCCGGACTGGTAAAGAGCCCAAATACGTTTGGCCACAGGCCGCCAGAAGGGGAGGTTACACCCTGCGGGTAGGATGTCCCCTAAAGGGTGCTATGCGACGACCAGCACTGGCAGGTCAAACTTTACTACTAATTAAACAATGAATTCCCAGTCCTGCGTGAATTATTATTGCATGATGCCAAGCGGGAATTTGTTGCCATAATCGGCGGGGATTAGAATCCCCGGCTCAGAATGCAAAGTCTGCTAAAGCGGACTGAAAACCGCTTCCGACCTGACGGATGGACGCGACCAGGGAATCGTGAACTTGAGTCGCTGGGGCGATCGTATCCTGGAAACGCGCGAAATGGATAAAGTCAACGATTTCCCTACAGGATGCTTCGCGATGGCCGGAGGCAGCGGGAGCTGCAGCAGGCTCCCCAAAAGGGACGCTGTGACAGGCTGCAGCTCTCCAACGGGCATACTGTGACAAATTCATTAAAAACCAGTTGAGGGCTGGGAATAAGGTTATAATTTTGGATGAAAGTTGGAAGGACAGCGGCGGGCACCGGAGGCTCCCATGGAATAAATGCCCGTTATTGCGACAAGCAGTACCGGGAAATCCACGTCCGGCATGACAGCCTTTTCGAATATCATTCTCACGGACCATCCCGGCCAGTATGAACAATCCTCTAAATATCAATTTAACCGGTTTTGTCCTGCCCGTGGGCAACGAGGCGGTTGGAAAAACCAGCGTTGCGCTTGTATTGGATTCCATCAGCAGGAACGAAGCCATTAATGTGGACTTAATTTCAAAAGTCCATAAGACCAATAACCTGGAATTCGAATACATCACCACCCGCCAGGTCTTTGGCGACAAACAATATACCATCACCCTGCAATTTCTCATTCCACCAGGACAAAAGGAAGTGGAAGGAGACCCGACCGGTCGCTCTTTCGAGAAGGTTGTTGAGATATACCGCTCGTCTTTCCGCCATTTGGATGTAGTTCTTTTTACGTATAACCTGGCAAATCATGAAAGCTTTCACGACCTGGCGTCCTGGGTGGACAGTGTTGGGAGGTTTATGAATGATGCCACCCATTTCATCCTGCTGGGAACCCACCTCGATCAAATAAACGAGTTGGAGGTATCCAAGGACGAGATCAAGGAAGGGCTGGAGTATCTACGCAAGGAAATCCTGGGCTTACGCCCAACCTGGGCGGGCCGATGCACACAGCTGGAAGTCTCCTGTATTACCGGTGAAAATATCGATGTACTGCTCAAGTACCTGGCTGCCAGCATCGTAACTTCGCAGCCAGGGTAGTGGCAGGTTTTTTCTATACTTCCTATCAAGTGCAGCCTTAGAAAAAAGAACGAGCCAGTTTGAACAATATGGCGAATGCAAGGCGGGTTATTGAAAAGACAACCAAGATTGGCCGACCAGCCATTCCTCACAGATCGTATTGACACCGGTGGAAACCGCTTCCGGCTGCCCGGAGGCAGCTTCCGAGTTTCCAGCCAGGTTGATTCATTTCCAGGTGATGGTTGCAGCAGGGTATTAACGACTTAATTCGTTACCATCCAATTTCTCACCATGATCCCCCAGGTGGGGGATTTTTTGTTTTCCAAACCCATAATTTTCGGATAGGACTTATGTCTCCCAAATTTACAGTGGACATCCGTGTATAATTTACCAAAGGAGATAAACAATGGTTACTATCAAGTTTTCTGAAAACCCTACGCAGGTAATGTCATTCGATGGGGCGGTCGTGGAACTTTTTCATGACATTTCCAGCCGGCGTATCCATGTCAGTTTGCTCGAGAACATGCAATTCAGGACCGATGAGAAGGGCCGGCATATTTTGGAATTCGATGCCGTCGCGGGTGGTGGCTCGGATGAATTTGAAGTCGATGCAAACGCTTTTCCCAAAGTTGCCCTCTTGATTGCCCAGGTGGAAAAAGCCAAAGAGGCGTTCCAGTTTGATTAGCAGTTCCCCATTTTTCGGATGGAACCCGTATAAGAATTGGAGGCAAAAATGGATGACCAGAAATTAAAAGATATTTTCAAGTTCGACGAAAGCGATCTGGAGGCCAACCGCAACGGCAATTTATCGGAAAAACAAAAAAATGGCATCGTAAAGCGCAGAAAAGATTGGAAAAGAACCGGATTAAATTACAGTTCCGCTGTTATTGTCATCGGCCTGGGGATAATTGTCATTGACGCAGTGGTTTCGTACCTGCACGGAACTTTCCCGCATCTCGATGTGGGCGCGGTTATTACAGGGGCTGTGTTCGCCATACTGGGCGCCCTGTGGCTTTATCTTACCCTGACCGGGGAGAGTGGAAAAACCGATCTTTCCAAAGATATGGTCAAAAAAGCCGAAGGGCCTGCCAACATTATCAAGGCAGAGCGGACAAGAAGCAGCGGTGGCAGTGGAGGCAGCATCGAACATTATTTTGCCTATGAGCTGCACATCGGCGACAAGGAATTCGATGTGGATGGAAGCCTGGCCAACGTGATCATGCAGCAGGACGAGTACGCGATTTATTATGATGATCGGAACGGCAAAATCCTGTCGGCGGAATTCTTATCAAAAGGAAAATAGTGCCTTGGGAGGCAAAAATGGAAGACCAGAAACTGCAAGATTATTTCAAGTTCGATGAAGACGATCTGCAAGCTAATCGCAACGGAAATTTCTCGGAGAAACAGAAGAAAGAACTTTCCTCCGATGAGAGCAGTACCGTCGTGCGAAGACGCAGGGCGGGGGTGATTTTTCTAGCCTTGGGGATATTCTTGTGGTTGATATTGGCAGGTTTTTTTATCTTCAAAGGCACGGGATATTTGGTACAGAATACCGTGCTTCTCATTTGTCCGGGACCAGGCGGATTGGTGTTGCTGCTGGCTTCGATTTTCATCCTCAGATCGACCAGTAGCGTAAAAGAAAACTATCAACTCAAGAAGGTGGAAGGACCAATCAACATCATAAAGGCAGAGCATAATAGAACCGGCGGCAGCAGCCACGCTACCTCCGAACATTATTTTGTCTATGAGCTCCACATCGGAGAAGTTACATTCGATGTGCAACCGGACCTTCCGAATATCATGATGCAGGGGGATGTGTATGCAGCATATTATACGGAACCCAACGATGCCTTCAGCGGCAGAGTCTGGTCGGCGGAATTGGTGTCAAAAGCGAAATAGAGCCACAGGAGGTTGAAATGGAAGACCAAATTGCTGGTTTCAGAATTGTTTTCCACTCCTGATAAAAGGGGTACCAAACAAGATTAATGCATGAGAGCTATATCTATTTAACTGTCGCGGTAATCGAGAACGTCTGCAGCGGCGCCACGTTCGTCTCCCATGGACGGTGATAAACCAGGGTCAGAGCAGCGGGACCGGTTTTGAGCACCCGGAAGGTCAGGGTCAGGCTGCCGCCCGATCCAACCAAGTTGGGATTGGAGGAGGCGAACACAGCCTCTCCGACTTGTTGGAACATGCCCGCATCCAGGTCTTTGGCCTCCCAGGTATAGCCGGTCGAAGGGTTGCCTGCCAGTTGAATGACCAGTTCCTGGCCGGCAAACAGGGTGATCTTCTGGCCGTTATCTGAGGCAGTCAAATTGACCTGTTCGGGGGGACTGACCTGCACGGATCCGCTGCCCGAATATCTGCCGCAACCGACTGTCAGGATGATCACTGCAGCCAGGGCGGACTGGAAAAACAAAGGATGCTTCATAATTTCCTTTCCGATTCTATTGATAACTGACTGACGATGGGGACAGGCGGAAAGTTCCTGGCCACACTGGGTACGGCACTACAATCCCAATTTCAAACGCATTACAAACACAACCGGGCGGACACCCTCATGCGGGGGCAGGCGCTGGTTCTGCCCTATTTGTAAAGCTTCCACAAATCCTGCAAAGTCTTTTCGAGCCGGGTGCCCAACGCCTCACTGCGCCAGGTGGTGACATCGTCGGCGTTGTCAAAGACCATATAGGGCACCTGAAGCCCGGAAGTGGTCAGGTAGTGGGGATCGGGCTGGCTGAACTGCTCCCAATCGATCTGCTTATACAGGCGCTCCAGCTTGGCATCCGGCAGGGAATGTTCCAGGATGCTGTCCGGCTTCCCGGGGTTGAAGCGCTTTCTATTCTTTCGGAGGGATTCCTCCCAGCTGACATCAACGTACAATACGGCGGCTTTCTCGAGGATTTGCCGGGAGAGATGCGCAAAGGCCGAGCGGTAGCCGCCATGTTCGGCGCCACGCGAGAACTCGATGATGGTTGTAAAAGCTTTGGCAGCCGGTAGGAAGTCGCGCAGTTTTTTCTGGTATTCCAATCCGATCCGCTCGATCAACACATCCCAAAGGTAGTTCTGGAGGAAATACCCGTCCGAATCAGTGTGCAGCCGGGGATGGCCCATTTGCTCCAGCAGCGCATCCTCCTCAAACCAGGCCCACAGCATCGGAAAGTCGTCAATCTCAAAGAAAGAGCCGACATGGAATCGCTGCAACCTGGCTTCAGGCGGCTGCCGTTTAAGGTAATCGATGATCTCGCTCTTCCCGGCGGCCGGCCGGGCGATCAAGAGCAGGACGTCAAACAGTTCATTTTCTTTCATTGCACATTCCCAACCCGGACAAGCCGGAAAAGAAAAAAATTCACCTCGAAGCCCACCAATGGGCACAAAAGAAAACAAAAAGCAGGAATTTCACTTGAAACGATCGTGGACATTCCATCGTTTGGTTGATGGACATCCGGTAATGCATCTTATAATATATGGAGGGGAAGGTCAAGGGATTGTTTTAACATGAGTTAATGAATCGCTTGATTTATGCATTACAATTAATAAAGAGTTCAGGATGAGCACTGCTATGAGAGAAGACGAACAACTGTACCAGGAAATCTTTGACAACGCCGCGGATGGGTTGATCATCGCCGATCTGAAGACCGGCCGCGTGGTGACTGCCAACGCGGCGGCATGCGCGCTGCACGGCTGCACACGCGCTGATTTAATTGGAAGGCTCCCGAAGAAATACATCCACCCTGACAGCCAGCTGGCTTTCAGCAACTTTTTGAAGGCGTTCCGGTCTGGCAGTGCGTTCGACAGCCACGTGCTGCACGTTCGCTGTGATGGCAGCACGTTTCCGGCCGAATGGCACGCGACGGCTTTCACCTACCAGGGCCGGCCCTGCCTGCTGGGTGTGGTGCGGGATGTGAGCTTTCGCATCCGGGCAGAACAGAAACTGCACGAGCGTGTAATAGCCCGTACGCGCGAGCAAACTGCCCTGCTGGAAATCTCGCACAGCCTGGCCTCCACGCTGGAACTGCATCCCGGCTTGATCCTGGAGCAATTGTGCGAAATCATCGAGTATACGCATGCCGGACTCTTCGAATTAAGCGACTCGACCCTGACTGCATTGGCCGTTCGAGGGCCAAAGCAGATGGAACAGGCCGCAGCCTTCCAGGTCCGCCTGGAGGGACCCGAAACCCTGGAGGTCTTGTTCAACGGCCACCGGCCGATCCGCATCGCGGATGTGACCAGCGCCGACCCGCAGGCGAAATTCCTGCGCAGCCTCCTGAACGGGAATGCCGCCGTGCTTTTGAAAGATGTACGGGCCTGGATGTGGGTGCCACTGGCGGTGAAAGGCCGTATG
>Ga0116107_1000667_pt1 | contig 25141 bp, 21 predicted proteins | sample June2015DPH_6_10_FD_88969 | JGI IMG/M metagenome (GOLD analysis project Ga0116107, IMG submission 88969) | Peatland microbial communities from SPRUCE experiment site at the Marcell Experimental Forest, Minnesota, USA - June2015DPH_6_100 | ecosystem: Environmental > Terrestrial > Soil > Wetlands... | reverse complement strand
CAGGGTGAGCAGACGGTAGACTGGATCTGCCAGTAACTGCCGGACCTGTTCCAGCTCGACCTGCCGGACCACGAAGGGTGTCAGGGAAGCCGGGAGGGCATGCGGCTGGAAGCCCTGGCTGGTTTTGGTTTCCAGCAGGCCTAGTTCCCGGGCGCGCCGTATGGCTGCTTTGCGGCTATTGACCCCCAGCTTGGCATAGATCTGGCGGGTGTACCATTTGATCGAATTGGGAGAAAGGGTCAGGGCCTCGGCAATCTCGTGGCTGTAGAGGTCGCCGGCCAGGTGTGCCAGGATTTCGCGTTCCCGGCGGGTCAGAGGTTCCACCAGGGGAGTTGGTTGGTTAATAGACAAACCGCCCATGGATGGCCCTGTGCTTGCAGCAGAAATATGTGCCTTTTTTCCGGTCATGCCACCAACCTTGTTTGAGAGACATGATCAATATATGCCCGGATATCCCAGCAGATTATAAACCTGTAATTAAATCCTGACTTGCCAATTATCCCTCCAAAAATCCATCCCAAGAGGGTGGAGACAGCATAGGTGGAAATGAGTATCCTATCAATATTCCAATTCTTCTTCCCGTCGTCAGGCGGGAACCAATCCTTATGACAGGAGGCTAATATGTTACTCGTTGTTGGTGCAACTGGAATGGTCGGCAGTGAGGTCTGCCGGCTGCTGGCATCCAAAGGGATGCCCTTCCGCGCTTTGGTGCGGGAAACTTCGGACCCGGCCAAGGTCGAACGGCTCAGGGACCAGGGAGCAAAGATTGTCAAAGGAACCCTGTGCGATCCGGCTTCGCTCAAAGCGGCCTGCCAGGGTGCCAGCGCAGTTATCTGCACTGTCTCCGCCATGCCGTTCTGCTACCTGCCAGGAGCAAACGACATCCAATCGGTTGACTTAGAGGGGGTAAACAACCTGATCGATGCCGCCAAAACGAACGGTGTAAAGCAATTCATCTACACTTCCTTCTCCGGCAATCTCGACCGGGATTTCCCGCTGCGTAATGCCAAGCGGGCGGTGGAGCAGCACCTGAAGGAAAGTGGGCTGGTCTATACCATCCTGCGCCCGAGCATGTTCATGGAAGTCTGGCTGACCCCGGCGGTCGGTTTTGACGCCGCCAATGCCAAGGCGACCATTTACGGAACCGGTGACCAGCCGATCGCCTGGATCACGATCAAGGATGTGGCCCAGTTCGCGGTCGAAAGCCTGACCAACCCGGCTGTCCGCAACAAGGTGCTGGAATTGGGCGGTCCGCAATCCATCAGCCCGCACCAGGTGATCAAACTCTTCGAGAAAGCCAAGGGCAAGACCTTCGAGGTAACGTACGTCTCGCCCGAAGCCTTGCAGGCCCAGTATGACGGCGCGACGGATCCCATGCAGAAATCCTTCATCGGCCTGATGGCCTGCTATGCAGCCGGTGACCCGATCGAAATGCGCGCGATCCAGAAAAACTTTGGATTCCGGCTCACACCTGTCAAAGAGCACATCGAGCAAGTGATCGCAACGGCCTGATGGGCGCTTCGTCGATGATCCTTCCGACATGAAGCCAACATAATAATTCACCGCAGGGCAGGCCGGGAGCGCACAGGCTCCTTGGAAATCACTGGGGTGAGAGGCAAAATGGAGGTTTGGGCGGGCCAGGCACCCTGCAGGATTGCTGCTCGACCCGCCCAACACCGCCTATCTTCGCCAATAGCAATTCCCGATGAACCGGCACAGAGATTGACGACCACTTAGGAGCAAGTATGAAACGGTTCTGGTTCTTCTCTTTGAGTCTTCTGTTCTTCCTGGCAGCCTGCTCTGCGAAGGGTTCATCTCCGATGGCCACGCTGAATTCCAGCGGCGTGCGCACCTGCGATTATCTGCCTGGGCAATCCCGGCCAGCGCAAATTCCCCTTGACAGCCCCCAACCCGCCGTCAGTCCAAGTCTGGCACCGCTGACGTTCACTAAAACTCCACCGGATGCAAAGATAATTGCCTATCAAATGCTGATATTTAATCAAATTGTCAAAGATATCACTGAGCATTACTTTTCGCCGGAGTATAACGGCGTGGATTGGAATTCCCTCCAGGCGAAATACAAGCTCCTGATCCAGAACGGGCTGAAGCAGGCCGATTTTCCCCAGGCCATGCAACAGATGGTAAGCGAGCTGGGTGATGGCGAGTCCTCTTATGTGAGTCCTGTCGGCCAGCCAACCCCCACACCGGCTCCGGTCAGTAATTTTGTCGGTATAGGCGCCTCCTTTTACACTTTCACCGAAAATGGAGAGGACACCTATGTTTTAACCTGGGTATATTCCGGAAGCCCGGCTGGACAGGCTGGTCTAAAGAACCACGATGCCCTCCTCAAGGTGGATGGCGGTCCGTTTCTAGATGAAAACGGCGCACCTCGCACCCGCGGTCCGGAAGGATCGTCGGTAACGATCACCGTGCAGACGCCCGGTCAGGTTCCCAGAGATGTGAAGGTGGTTCGCCGCGCCATCGACCTCACTTCGGTGGTAGATTACTGCCGGGTGACTGGGACGGCCATTGGTTATATCCGATGGTTTGATATTAACAATAGTGATACGGTTGCCCAAACGGTGGAAGCGCTCAAGCAAATGAGTCTCAGCAGCCCTTTGCAGGGGCTCATCATCGATCTCCGTCAGAGTAATGGTAGTAGTGATTATGATTTGAATAACCTCCAATCCCTGGTAGGCTTGTTTACCAGCGGCAATTTGGGCAGCTTTATCGCCCCGCGTGGGGATTCGACTCCGCTTGTGTATACTGCCAGCCAATCCGATATCTCCGGTTCACAGAAACTCCCTCTCGTCGTGATTCAAGACCTGAGCTCAGGCAGCATACCATTGATAACCGGCGTCCTCCAGGTAAATGGCCGTGCTCTCATCGTCGGCCAGACTGCCGATGGTGAAGTATATAATAATTTCTGCAATGATTATGTAGATGGTTCGACTCTTTGTATCGCCAATGAAGTCTTCCAACCGGTCGGCAAAACACCCGATTACTGGAAAAAGACCGGGGTTGTCCCCGATGTACTCGTAAATGGCCGCGGGGACCAGTACACCGTAGCGGATGATCCCTACCTGGCTAAAGCCGTCGCTCTGTTAATGCAAAAATAGAATTGTTTTGGATAAATGATTCAAACAGATGTGGGTGGTCGGTATTATGGAACTAATTAAAGATGATCCACAAATCCAGAAAGGCGCATCTGACCGATCCTTCCTTGACCAATTAGCCGGGCAGACTACCGGTCCACTGACAATGATCTTTCGCCTTTATCAAGGGGGAGGCCCGTTTCTGAACGATGCCGGATATTCTGAAGGAAGACCAACTGGAAATGGTGAAAATCTAGCTTCTCAATAAAAAGAGCAATCATGGATTAGGAGTGAGATTTATGAAAAATATCTCATGGAAAAATCCGAAGGGGCTCCTGGATGGCTTGCTGGCATCTATGGCGGGTCGGATTGCATTCAAGCAGGTCATACCCAGCGTGGCGGCAGGGTTCGTCAGCGGAATGATCGATATCAGCTTTGAGATTTCCTTCGCTGCTTTAATCTTTTCCGGTCCACTGGCCGGCCAGGTAAACAGAGGGATCGGCCTGACTCTCTTTGGGGCGGTCATCATCAGTACTGTGGTTGCTCTTTTCAGTTCCTTTAAAGGGACAATTGCCATCCCCCAGGATAGCCCGGCGGCGATTCTTGCGCTGGTCGCCGCCGCTATAGTGACCAACATGGGTGTCACACAGATGGAAAATCAAACTTTTTATACCGTCGTTGCAGCGATTGCAATGACAACATGCATTACAGGAGCTATTTTGTTGGCATTTGGGTGGTTCAAGCTCGGCAGGCTGATGCGCTTCATACCTTACCCGGTTGTTGGTGGTTTTCTTGCCGGTACGGGATGGCTGCTGGTACAGGGAGCAATAAGTGTCATGGCAGGCACTCCTTTAGGTCTTACCCATCTCGGCTACTTGTTTGACACGAGAGTGCTGGTCCAGTGGATACCAGGTGCAATCCTGGCTATCCTGATGTTCCTCATTCTCCGGCGAAACAATTCATTTTTTATCATGCCCCTTCTAATTGTGGGGTCGATTGTTCTTTTTTATAGTGTTATGCTGTCTGCGCATACATCCATCGCCGAGGCGAGCGCACAAGGTTGGCTGCTCGGACCATTTTCCCAGGAGGGGTTGTGGCAACCACTAAATCCCGGTGTTCTTGCCCTAGTAAATTGGAAGGTGATTTTCGGGCAGATGGACAAGATCGGAACGATTGCCTTCATCAGCGCGATTGCCCTATTACTCAATACCACCGCGCTGGAACTGGCGATCAGGCAGGATATCGACCTGAACCGGGAGCTTAAGGTCGCGGGGATTGCCAATCTTCTTGCGGGTCTGGGCGGCTCTCCGGTGGGTTACCACGCACTCAGCTTATCCACCCTTGCCCATCGAATTGGGGGAAGAAGCCGCCTGGTCGGCCTCACGGTCGCGGTTTTCTGTGGAGGAATGCTATTTTTTGGCGCCAGTCTCCTATCTTATTTTCCAAAAGTGGTTCTAGGCGGTTTGCTTTTTTTCCTGGGCTTATCATTTCTGGTCGAATGGGTCTATGACGCCTGGTTTCGATTGCCTCGCATCGATTATGGTCTCGTTATCCTGATTTTAGCAATTATCGGTTTCGCCGGGTTTCTGGAAGGTGTAGCAGCCGGCATTGCGATCTCCATGATTCTATTTGTCATTAACTATAGTCGGATCAATGTTATTCGCCACAGCCTCACAGGCGCCAACTTCCATAGCACGGTTGACCGATCTGTAGCTCAGCGTCAATTGCTTAGCTCAATGGCTGAACAACTAAAGATATACCAACTTCAGGGTTATATCTTCTTCGGAACTGCCCAAAGCCTGCTCAATGAGATACGCAGCCAAATCATGAACTCCGATCTGGCACCCTTGCGATTTCTCGTTCTAGATTTTACGCGGGTTCCAGATCTGGATTCTTCTGCTTCGTCCAGTTTTGTCAGAATGAACCAGTTAACCGAAACAAAGAATATACAGCTCATTTTCACTCACCTTACTTCGCAAATGCAGTACCAACTCGAACAAGCCGGGCTTATTTTTAGTAGTACGGGCCATACACAATTCTTTCCGACCTTGGACAATGGCCTTGAATGGTGTGAGGATCAAATCCTTATAGAAAAAGGCTATGATGTTTGTGAAATCCCCGCCTCCTTGGAGAAACAACTCGAGCAGATATTTACAAACCAGGCAGATGTGGAAAGATTTTTAGGTTATGTTGAAAAAGAACAAGTCGATTCTGGCAGATCTATCATCCACCAAGGGGATTCGTCGGACTGTCTTTACTTTATTGAATCTGGCCTGATCACAACTGTATTGGAACTTCCCGATGGGAGGAACATCCGGTTGAGAAAGATGACCGGCGGCACTACCATCGGTGAAACAGGCCTGTATCTGCGGAAAGAGCGTACCGCCTCCGTGACCACGGTTCAACCATGTACACTTTACCGTCTATCTGCTGAAGCGATTCGGAAAATGGAATCTGAGGATCCGGAACTTGCAGCGGCTTTCCACAAATGGATTGCCTGCCTGATGGCAGAGCGATTAGCTGATACCAATAACACAATCGCAGCATTGATGGATTGAATGAGATCAGATATACAATGGTGGGCTAATTGGAGATGGTATGACGCCTAATAAAGCGGATATACAATGTGCATCATGCACTACAGTAAATGCTCCTGGTGCGAAATTCTGCCAAAATTGCGGGCAGCCGCTGACCCGTCCTTGCCCTCAGTGTGGAAACTCGAATTCTCCTGAGGCAAAATTTTGCAATCAATGCGGCAGCAGCCTGTCTCTCGAATCTTTACCAGCCCATGAGGATCGTTTGGCAAGCCTGCAGCAGGCGTTGCCGCAAGCTCTCCAGCATAAAATCCGGGTCGCCCAGGCCCGGATGGAAGGGGAGCGCAAGCCGGTCGCGATCCTCTTTACTGATATTGTCGGTTCCACCTCTCTGGCCGAAGCGCTTGACCCGGAAGAATGGCGAGAGATCGTAACCGGCGCACACCAACTGGTGAGTGAATCCGTCTACCGGTATGAAGGCACGATAGCCCAATTGCTCGGAGATGGGGTTCTGGCCTTTTTTGGAGCACCGATCATCCACGAAGATGACCCGCTACGGGCCGTGCGGGCCGGGCTGGAAATCCAACAAGCCATGCTGCTTTACCGGCAGAAGATCAAACTAAAAGTGCCCAATTTCCAGATCCGATTGGGGATCCATAACGGGCTGGTTGTGGTTGGTAATATTGGGAATGACCTGCACATGGAATATCTGGCAGTCGGCGACGCGGTCAACCTGGCAGCCCGGCTGCAATCCCTGGCATCCCCGGGCAGGATCCTGATCTCAGAAAAAACCTACCATAGTATTTCCGATTCGATTGATTGCAACGACCTGGGAATGGTATCTGTCAAAGGTAAGAAGGAACCGGTTCATATCTACCAGGTCGAGGGGATCAAGAGCGAGGAATCGGGAAAGTACGCCATTCATGCGGACTCAAACCCAATGGTTGGGCGGGAAGTTGAGCTTGCCAATCTACAGGAATTGACCGCGTCAGTCGAGGCAGGTATTGGGCGAGCCGTGCTAATCGTCGGAGAACCCGGGGTGGGCAAAACCCGCCTGATCATGGAATGGAAGTCCAGTTTTGAGAACGCGGAAAATAACCTGCACTGGGTGGAAGGTCATTGCCTATCCATTGGGCAGGGTAACGCGTACCATCTGGTGATTGATCTCCTGCGTTCCCTCCTGGGGGTTTCGGCATCAGCCAGCGAGGCTGATACCCGCCAAGCCTTGCAAGTATTGATAAAAAACCTATATCAAGAAGGCGGGCTGGATGTTTATGAGGCGCTTGGGCATCTCCTTTCGCTGAAGCTCGAACAAGAGGCCCTGGCACAAATCCAGAGGTTGGACCCTGTCTCACTCCGGGCTGAATATGTAAATGCTTTGAGAAGACTGTTCCAGGCGCTGGCTGCCCGGAAACCGCTGATTATCTTTTGCGAAGACCTGCATTGGGCAGATCCTTCTTCAACTGAAATCCTGACCCACTTGCTTCCGCTCACCCTGGAAGCGCCGGTGTTTTTTTGTTTCACCTCCCGGTATGAGCAAGACGCGCCGGGCTGGCAGCTGATAGTCGCTGCAAAGGCAACAATCGGAGCTGGCTTGGCAGAGATATACCTACAACCATTGAATGAAACAGCCGCCAGCCAAATGGTTTCCGACCTGCTCGAGAACCGCGATTTTTCGGAAGAGGTCAGGAGTCTGGTATTGGAAAAGGCAGAGGGCAATCCATTATTTGTAGAGGAAGTGATCCGAACTTTAGTTGAATGCGGGGCATTGGTCCGTAAGGAGGCAGGTTGGGTCACGAGTTCAGAGCTAGACGCCCTGGAAATACCGGACAACCTTACACGTTTGGTTCTGGCCCGGATCGACCGCCTGGCTGACGAGCCTAAATATGTCTTACGGATTGCATCTGTCATCGGGCGGGAGTTCATCGTGAAGATCCTTGAACAGGTATATTCAAGCAGCCCGACACCCGGCCAGGAAAAGATGATCACTCATCTGCATACCCTCGAGTATGCCAGCCTGATACGGATGACCATGGAACGCCCGGAACTCCGGTATTTATTCTATCATGCCATCATCCATGAGGCGACTTATGCCGCCATGCTCAAATCAGATCGGCGCACACTGCACTGTCTTGTAGCTGAGACGCTGGAAAAATCCTATCCGGACCGCCTAGAAGACCTGGCAGCCACGCTCGGTTTTCATTATATGAAAGGAGGTGTACCAGTTAAAGCGCTTTTTTACCTGGAGGTAGCAGCTGATGTCGCCCGGTCAAAGTTTGCCAACCGGGAAGCGATCGAGTTATATAACTCTGCCATCGAGATTATCAACCAGGTCCCTGAGGAAGATCCACAGCGGATAGAATTGCTTCCGAAAAGGTGGAAACTTTACGAAAGCCTGGGCGATGTCCACCACCTGATAGGGCAGCAGAAAAAGGCCCAACTGGCTTACCAAGCCGGTTTGGACTGCACTGAAGCCAAAGATATTCTCCTGACCGCTCGCTTCCAACGTAAAATTGGAAATAACTGGGTGTTGCAGCATAATTGGGATGAGGCTATGCAGGCCTATCAAGATGCAGAAATTACCTTGGGCCCGGATCAAGATGAGGCCGAGGTGAATTGGTGGCAGGAGTGGACCCAAATTCAAACGGATCGGATGCTGCTTTATTATTGGGAAAATCAGCCTCTGGAAATCAATCGATTAGCGGTTCGAGTCCGACCGATTCTGGAGCGTTATGGATCTCCGGTTCAAAAGGCAGGTTTTTACCGGGGGCTGGTCATGGCGAATATCCGCCTGGAACGCTACAGGATCTCCGAAGAAATCCTGGCGAATATGCAGGCTTATCTTGCCGTCCAGCAGGAAGTAAATAACCCCAGCGATCTGGCTTTTGCTTATTTTTTGCAAGGGTTTATTTTTCTTTGGCATGGTGACCTGGACCCGGCCGAACAGCAGATGCAGACTGCACTCAAACTGGCCAAGCAGATTGGGGATATAAGCGTGGAATCGCGCTGCCAGACCTATCTGACGGTTTGCTGGCGGATGCGTGGCCAAGTTGAGCAGGTACAACGAATCGCTGTTCAGAGTGAAGAGACTGCCAAGAGTGCGGGAATGCCTGAATATATCGGTACGGCCCGGGCGAACCTGTCTTGGGCAGCCTGGTGTCGGGGTGACCTCGCAGATACGCAAGCGAAAGGCTTGGCTGCCCTGGATCAATGGGGAAAAATACCAGCGGGTCACGCTAGTTGTGCTTTTGAATGGACGGCTTTATTGCCGTTGATGGCTGTGGCGGTTGCAAACCGACAACCTGACCAGGCGATCGGCTATGCCAGGGCTTTATTGGATCCGGCAAAACAAAGGTTACCGGATGTGCTTGAGAAGGCTCTGGAAACAGCCATCCGCTCCTGGGAAGAGCACCCTTCGAATGCGAACCTGGAACAATTGAATGAGGTCTTAGCGCATGCCCGGAAGAACAGGTACCTGTAAGAAACAAGTCAAGCAGAATAGTAATCGCCTCAAATACTGTTGACTATACTCAATTGACTTAGAAGCTTCTTCTACCGGAAGGCTGGATCCGAAACTGGCCAGGGTTGTTGGAAACGATTATGGATGTATCCACGGTGGCATCTTGGCGAAGGTAGAAATCGCCAAAGCTTATTTTCTTATCACCAGAACACCGATAAATACAAACTGGATCTCGCTTTGTGGCAGCATTTCGAGCGACAGAGTTTCTGACCGACGTAAATGACGATGAAGTTCGTAATATAAGACCTCCGAGTTCTAGTGAACTCGGAGGTCTTTGTAAGTTTATTTCGTCGGGACAATATCCAAAACCATGCTGGTCTGGTTTCTTTGTAAATTGAACTGGAAAGTCTTGATGGTGGTCTGCTGTTGTCCGGATACGGGGACTGCTGGATAGTTTTGCGTCACCCAGGTAAAAAAAGCCAGCTGTACATCTATAGGTAATGTGCCGGTGAGGACAAGGCTCAATACGTTTACACCCTGATCGGCGCTATCCTGCTGGTCGGTGCGGGGAATCGTGATGGAAATCTGGCTCAAATTGCACGGATCCCCAATAAATTGGGCGGTAAATCCCTGCGCAATGGCCGGGAAGGACGACGCGCCGGATGGTGTCAATGTGACAATCGCAGCCGGCTGGCCGCCCACATTGCCATCTGTAAACGCAAACTGCTGTGTTATTGGAAGCACGGTCTTGGCGGTATCTATCGAGATACCCAGTCCTCCTGCAGTGGGTGTGCTGGGACAGGTGCTGGAACCTGTCTGCCCGGCTGCCATCGTTTCAAGCATGCCCTGTTCAGTCGGAGCGCTGGTCTCTACGGCCGGCAGTGCCGTGGTGGCTGCATTCTGCAAGCCCTGGACTCCGGAGATCAGGCCGCAACCCATTGCGAAAATCATAAGAAACGGGATAACAAGCCATCGATTTTTATGCATAGCATTTCTCCTAATTTATATATAATTTATTGTAATTATCCTTTCTTTTCCCAGGAATGCAAATAGGTCTGCGGTACTGAGTACCATCTTCACAAAGTCGGTAGTTCGTGCGTCCTCACCCTCTGGCGCCCGCCCTAGGTTGGGAGAAAAAGAAGTTCTTATGCGGCGATTTGCATACCAACTACAAGTTTCTGCTTCTCCTGCCCCTTTCTTAAGATCCAGGCCTGCCCTTGAACAAGTTGCGTTTTCTTCCCTTCCACCCGAATATATGCCCCGTCTGCCAGCATGATGACCGGATTCTCGTGAAAAACATGATACTCGCCCAGCCATTCGTCCTTTTCGAACCGGCCAATTTCGTCTTCTGGATAATGGCAGCTGAAATTAAACGGCGTTACATTAAGTCCGCTGAAATGGGGCGATTCAACCGTGTTCAAATCCATACTGGTCAGGATGTTCGGCCCGCACAGGACGGTGCCGGCACTAAACCCGATCAGCGGCAGGCCCGCCGTTACTTTCTTGCGCAGGTAATCCAGAATATTGCTGATGTGCAGGCGGTGGTTGGCCAGATAGGTATTCCCGCCAGGAATGTATACCAGGGCAGCATTGCGAATATCCGTCTCCATCTCGGGCAAGGTCATCAATTCCGTGTTGATGGTCGCGACATGCGCCAGACCACGGAAAGCTTTTTCGGTGTATTCCTGGTAAGTACCTCCCAGGGAAGCTGCCGGAATGTAAGCGATGACCGGGTCGTCTTTACCTTCCAGGAACGGGCGGCTGGCCTCCAGGATATAACGGATATCATCCTTGCCGGGGGTGGAGAACAGGTGAAGATTCATTTTTTATCGGGCTTTAAAAGTAATTGGCAACTTCGAAAGTTTAATCCATCGATTCCAAAGAAGCACATCGATTTACTAGGTCTGTGCGTCCTGCGACACCGCTGGATTATTTCCGATAATGTTTTTTGTCTAACCGGAAAATCCCCGCTTACTTGATTCGTTTCAGAATTTCCTGCCTCATGGCTTCCTGCACTTGCTGCCACAGCTGCGTGGCGTCCACCACCACCCAGCGACCGGGTTCCTGCTTCACCAGTTCCAGATACCCCTCCCTAACACGCCGATGAAATTCCAGGTCATAGGCATCCAGCCGGTTCCATTCCCCGCCGCTCTTCTGCCGGCGGCGCAGGCCGGTTTCCGCATCCACGTCGAGCAGCAGTGTCAGGTCCGGCAGCAGGCCGCCCGTGGCATAATGCACTAGGGCGCGCACCTCATCCAAATCCTGCTGGTGGCCATAACCCTGATATGCCAGGGTCGAATCGGCATAGCGATCACACAACACGATCCAGCCATCCGCCAGTTTTGGGCGGAGCACCTGTTCCACGATCTGGGCTCGAGCGGCCTGATATAGCAGAGTCTCGGTGCGCGGGTGCATCTCGGTATTCTTAAGATCGTGAAGAACACTGCGGACCTGTTCACTGATGGCCGTTCCACCCGGCTCACGGGCGGTATGGACGTGGTAACCCAGTCCCTCCAGCCATCCGGCCAGGGGTTTGACGTGGGAGGTTTTGCCGGAGCCGTCCGGACCTTCTAATGTGATGAACATGGGTTATCCATCCAGGTAAGTGTGCAGCGAAGCAGCGTCCCTGCGGTTTATTCCCTGAATATCCTGACATGCCTTCTGGGCTCTTTGCCATAGGAATGCGAGACCAGTTCGGCATCCCGGGCCAGCTCGTGCTGCAGCCTTCGCTCGGTGGCCGGACCGGGCGGCAGGTCGACCCAACGTTCCCCGTTCAAGACCGCCGCGATGGCAGCCTGTGCCTGCAACTTGACATCATCCATCTCAGGCGCGGCCAGAGGCATTTCTGAAAGGTTGAACAGGTCGCTCAGGAACTGTTCCATTTGGCTGACGGTGTTGGCGCGCAGCACGAAGATCGGCATACCGCGATGTTCGGCCTGCATGACGGCCTGCTGGCGGTCCCGGTAATACGAGCGTAGGGTCACCATCACGTCCGCCTCCCCGGCATCCTTGGCGATCAGAGCCGGTACACCCAGGCGCTTGGCAGCCTGGATTAAGCGGTCGCGCGCCACGCCGTAGGGGTAGACGCGTACCGGCGATATAGGCGTGCGGCGGGATTCAGTGGGAGGAACGGGTTCCACCCGTTGCACGGGATTGGTTGATGGCCCGGGAATGGGTTGGGTGGTCTGGCTGCGACGCGGCCCGCTTGTATTACCATTTTCGATTCGAAATTCCGAATCCGGTTTGGATTTCGGGTTGGCTTTGGCTATCTCGATTTGAATCTTTCCCTGCGCATCACGCGAGCGGATCTCCGGCGGGAGTGGATAGCCGCGCAGGAGCGAGTCAACCGAGGCGGCAATGTCCATGTGGACGGCAAACCGGTCACGCGTCTGGATCTCGACCAGCACATCGAAGGTGGGCGGGGAACGGCGTTCGAGCACCGTTTTTTGGGTGCCGCGCCGGCGGGCTTCTTCGTCCGAAAGGGTGACTGCTTCAATGCCGCCGATCAGGTCAGACAAGGTCGGGTTAAGCAGCAGGTTGTCAATGGTCTGTCCGTGGGCAGTACCGATCAACTGGACGCCGCGCTCGGCAATCGTACGGGCGGCGGCCGCTTCAAGTTCCCGCCCGATCTCGTCAATCACGATGACTTCAGGGTTATGGTTCTCGACCGCCTCGATCATCACCTCGTGCTGGAGCATGGGCTCACGCACCTGCATGCGGCGGGCCTTGCCCACGGCCGGATGCGGCACATCTCCGTCCCCGCCGATTTCATTGGAAGTGTCCACCACAATGACGCGCTTGCTCTCGGCCAGGATGCGGGCGGCTTCGCGCAGCAAGGTGGTTTTGCCCACGCCCGGGCGACCCAGGATGAGCAGGGATCTGCCCGACTCGACAATATCCTGGATGATATCCACCGTGCCATAAACGGCACGCCCGACACGGCAGGTCAAACCGACAATATGCCCGCGCCGGTTGCGCAGGCATGAGATACGGTGCAGGGTCCGTTCGAGACCGGCGCGGTTATCGGCATCAAATTCTCCGATCCGTTCTACCACATGGTCAAGTTCGGCGCGTGTGATTTCCTTTTTAATTAAAACATTCTCGCCCTGGACGTAGCGCGCGGTCGGGACACGCCCCAGGTCGAGGATGATCTCGAGCAGGTTATCGTAATCGTTGGCTTTATGGACGGCTTCGACAATGTCGCCGGGCAAAACACCCAGCAGGGCATCCAGGTCGTCAGTTATTTTCAATTGAGTCATGCGTAATTTATATCACTCTTTCGGCGGAATGTCTTGGTTGGTTACCACCCGGGCCACCGGCGCAGTCGGTTTGACCAAAACTTTATCCATGGCAGAAATCTTTTCTTCGACCTTCTGGAGCTTTGCCAGGCGCCTGACCATGACGGCCTGACGCGGCCCGGCCTGTGCGCCCAAGTCGGAAAGGATGGACTCCAGCCAGGCCTGATAAGAACGCACGCATACGTAAATGGGCCGTTCACGCCCGCCTGTCAAGGCATATGCAAGTCCGGCCAGTTGCTCGGACACACAATCAGAATCGGGTGGAACGATCGGCTGGATCCAGATGCCTTTTGGCCCGCTGTTCACTGCCACGTACGCCTGGAGGTTCCCCTCCGGGCGGCATACCAGACCAATCACCTGCTTCGGTAAAACTTCCACCGGATGGAGCAAAGCCGGTACGATCTGTCCATACAGCGACTGGACAGCCGGCCAATCCGTCTCGGCGGCCGGTCGCCAGATGTCCTTTTTCGTATTATCCTGGCCTGCGAGTGGCAATTTCCAGACACGCTGCCAGGCGTACATCGCAAAGCCGGACTGTCGCAACAACCGGAACGCCGGAGAATCCTCATCCACTTCAGCCAGCAGGTGGAATGCGCCCCACTCGCCTGCTTGTGTCACCAAATGATCCAGCAGGGGCTGGGATAATCCGTTGATATTCTCCGCCGGGGCCAGAAAGGTCGCTCGGGCGGAGGTTTCTTCTTCGTGCAACGTTACCTGGCCCATCAACGATAAGCCATCATCGTTCGCGACCGCCGTGTAGATTTGATGGCGCGGGTCCAGGTAGGCAAGCAGCGCTACCGCGCTCAAAGGGTTGCCGCGTGTCAGTATGCGGGCACTATCCAACGAAAGCAAATCCCGGCGATAACGGGAAAGCAGCGGCAGATCGAGTACGTCCAGAGATCGAACTAACATTTTTGAACGATCAAAGGTTTCAATGGGCCAAGGAGAGGAAGTATTCGTGGAAACGGGGGTCGCCGGTCAACTCAGGATGAAATGATGTGGCGAGCAATTTTCCCTGTTGTGCAGCAACGATCCTTCCATCCGGCAGGCTGGAGAGAATCCTGGCTTCGCCTTGCACGGATTCAATGATGGGGGCGCGGATGAAGATGGCATGATACGGAGCGCCGTTGCCCAATTCGGGAATCGCAAGATCCGCCTCGAATGAGTCCACCTGGCGGCCGAAGGCATTACGCCGGATGATGATATCCATGATGCCAAGCAAGGGCTGGTCGCGCCGGGCGTCCTTCGAGAGGAAGATCGCTCCGGCGCAGGTGCCCCAGATGGCATGCTCCTTCCCAAATTCCCGCAATGGTTCCAGCAGGTCATAATCCATGGCCAGTTTTCCGATGGTGGTGGATTCGCCGCCGGGGATGATCAGTCCATCCAGCCCGGCCAGGTGCGCAGGCAGGCGCACTTCGGCGGTCTGCACGCCCAAACTCTTGAGCATGACGAGATGTTCGGAAAAATCGCCCTGGATGGCTAAAACACCTATTTTCATGGTATTTACCAGGTGCGGCGCAAGGTCTTGCACCGCTACCATCTATTACCAACCACGACCGGCAATCTTCTCGGCTTCGGGCATCTGCGAGATATTGCGTCCCACCATTGGCTCGCCCAAGTTCTTGCTCACCTCAGCCAGGATGGAGGCATCCTGGTAGTGGGTCACGGCCTTGACAATGGCGGCAGCGCGCTTGGCCGGGTCGCCGGACTTGAAGATGCCCGAACCGACAAACACGCCGTCCACGCCTAACTGCATCATCAGGGCTGCATCCGCGGGCGTGGCAACTCCGCCAGCTGCGAAGTTAACCACCGGCATGCGGCCCAGTTCCTTGGTCTCCTTGACCAGTTCGTAGGGCGCACCGATTTCCTTGGCGTAGTGCATCAGTTCCTCATCGGCCATGCTGGCCAGGCGGCGGATCTCACCCAGGACGGTACGGGCATGCCGGACTGCCTCGACCACGTCGCCGGTGCCAGCCTCGCCCTTGGTACGGATCATGGCGGCGCCTTCCCCAACCCGGCGCAGGGCCTCGCCCAGATTACGACAGCCACATACGAACGGGACCTTGAAATTGTGTTTCAGGATGTGGTTTTCTTCATCCGCGGGAGTCAACACCTCGGATTCATCAATGTAATCGACCCCGATGGCTTCCAGGATCTGGGCTTCGACGAAGTGCCCGATGCGGCACTTGGCCATGACCGGGATGGTAACCGTATCCATGATTCTGAGAATCAGGTCCGGGTCAGACATGCGTGCCACGCCGCCCTGGGCACGGATATCCGCCGGGACGCGTTCCAGCGCCATGACGGCGCACGCGCCGGCCTCCTCGGCAATCCTGGCGTGTTCAGGAGTAACTACATCCATGATTACGCCACCTTTTAGCATCTGCGCCAGTCCTTTTTTGACGGCAAAAGTACCAGTCTGTTGTTCCATGGTTCTCTCCTAATCTTGATTCAATGATAATTCTACCACGCTGCCTTGCCAGCATTCCAACATGCCACGAGCAGCGGTGGTTATTGAAAATTCTGATATCTGATTTTATGAGTAAATTGGTATATGTTAAGAGCCAATTTTAGCATATAAATACCAGTCCAATAGAATGGATTGGAAGCATTATTCGAGAATTGGCTCTATCGATAATGGCGGGAAAATGTTATATTCACCGTACCACTCATCGGAGGCATAGCATGCGTATCCCATTGGATCGTCAGAGTCCGGAACCTCTCTACCAGCAAATCAAGACGCATTTGCGCCAGGGCATCCTGTCGGGCAGCCTGGAAGCTAATACGCGCCTGCCGGCCAGCCGCCAGCTTGCGCGTGACCTGGGGGTTAACCGCATCACCGTTGAAAACGCCTATTCCGAACTGGAAGCAGATGGACTGATCTTTTCCCGGGTGGGCAGCGGCACGTATGTCCTGCCTCCCAGTCCGCTTCCGCTGGGTCCCAAGAGCAGCAGTGAAATCCCCTGGCCTTTATGGCAGCAAAACATGCAAGCCTGGAATGCCGGTTCCAGGCCGGGCACGGAAGAAGCAATGCTCGAGGCCGCCGGACATCCCCATCCGATCAGCTTTGCGAGCGGGATCAGCGATACCCGGCAGTTCCCGACCGTAGAGTTCCGTAAAACCATCCAGGCCGTCATGCGCCGGGATGGGATGGAGGCAATGGATTATGGCGAACGCAACGGATATGCGCCCCTGCGTGAGAGCATCGCTCACATCCTGGCCAGCCAGGGGTTGCAGACCCGCGCGGAGAATATCCTGATCACCGCAGGCTAGCAACATGCAATTGCGCTGGTGGCCCAAGTGATCCTGAAACCGGAGGATGTCATCCTGGTGGAAAGCCCCACCTTTTCCAGTGCGATTGAGCTTTTCCGCACCCTGGGTTTCCGGATCGTCGGCATCCCGATGGACAGCCAGGGCATGCAGGTGGAAAAGCTGGAAAAACTTCTGCAGCAACATCATCCCAAACTGATTTACACCATTCCCAATTTTCACAACCCGACCGGAACCTGTCTGAACAGCGCGCGCCGGCGCCAGTTAATCGTCCTGTCAGACCGTTACAACGTCCCGATCCTGGAAGACGACTTTGTGGGTGACATGCGCTACGAGGGCCGTGCGCAGCCAGCTCTCAAGGCGCTGGACCCGGGCGGCCAAGTGATCCATGTCAGCACCTTTTCCAAGATGCTGATGCCGGGCTTGCGGGTGGGCTTCCTGGTGGCGGATGGACCGGTCTATCAAAGCCTGCTGGACTTCAAGCGCCTCAGCGATGTGGCAACCGCCACATTGATCCAGCGCGCCCTGGAAGCCTACGTGACGGTTGGACGCTACCAGGCCTACCTGCGGCGCTCGTGCCTGATCTTCCATAAACGGCGGGACGCCATGCTGGCAGCCATTGCCCGGTACCTGCCGGCGGGCGTTTTGGTCGAGCCGCCCCAGGGTGGACTGTTCCTCTGGCTGCGCCTGCCGGATGGCCTATCGTCTGACGAACTGCTGCCCCTGGCGCGTGAAGAGGGCGTGACCTTTGCAACCGGCAAAAACTTTTTCCCGGAAACCTCCGCAGGGCAGGATTGGATGCGCCTCAATTTTGTAGCCCAGCCGGAGCAGGAGATCGAAGAAGGCATCAAGAGGCTGGGGAAGGCAATTAAGCGATTGGCTGCGAAGTACTGACAAGATTTTACCGGGTATACATCAAACAAGCCGCTCCAAAGCAAGCGGCCTGATGCATCGAATTATTAAATTTTGGCGGGTCTTTGACTGCTCACGGTTTTATCAATCGGTAGACAGTAAAGCCATTAATTACGGTTTCTATCTTATAGTGCTCATAAATAAATTCAAAAAACTGGTCTATGTTGTCTGCCTTGCCCATGGACAAGCCTTTCCCAGCTTTCAGTTGAGCATAGCGGATGTTCTTGTCCAAGGAAAGAGTATTGTCAGGAGCAAGCAAATATGCATCCACAATTATCTCTGGTGGATGGGTTGTAATGTCTTGATAAAAACCATTTTCCAGAGTAGCAGTGATCGGAGACGGCAAATACCCGGGATACCAAATGTAACGGGTAGGCGAATCTCGTTTGGACATATAATTGATGCCGGATTGTACCCAATCCAGGACGGTATCGGTTGGCTTGGTATTGCGGCGAATGTATAAAGATACAGGGTTTATTAGTTCCACACCCTGAGAGCGGTTAAACAATAAAACGTTTACGGTATTTTTATATTCGACCAGGCCGTTATAGTTTATAAACATTGCAACCACGACGGCCAAAATCATGGGGATTTTTTCTGTATTCAGGAATGATCGCAGTTTTTGGGTGAAAACCGCTGGACTAAAAACCTCATATGCATAACCACACAGCAATGCGATTGCAGGAAGCCAGAGAATAAAGTAATGTGTATAGCCTCTGCCTGATAGCGAACTCAAGTATATCTCTACAGGCCACAAGACTGCCAGGAGAAATATGAAAGGATCGATCGTCTTGTTTTTTAGCCCTCTAAAAATAAAAAGAATCGAGCCGCCATACCCTGCCAAAGCGATCCATGCAACCAATCCCAGATCTCGAAACCCATTGACAATACTCGACCAGGGACTGGTGCGGTTATTGATGTAGAAAAAGTTATATATAATCGCCGAATTCCAAGCGTCGGCAAGTATTCCTTTCCACCATAAAAATGATGCGACTACCAGTAAAACTACCCCTGCCCCTGCCAGCATTGATCCCAAACGATTTATCAATACACGGTATTTTTTTTGAGCAAGGCCGACGATGATCCAGCAAATTACAACTGCTAACCCAGGCCCGATATTATCGGCGCGAAAGTGGAAACTGAGAACAGTCATCACGCCGATTAAAAAATCGTAGATACGGACCTTCTCGTTCTGATTCGCCAACCAAAAAAATGCCAAGACCGCCATATTGAATAGCAATGGATATTCTTCCACAGAATCGCCGCTTCCGAGTACTATATTAAGTCCCCAAATCCAGAAGATCATCCCAAAAACGGCTGCACCCGGCTGCCAGGCTTTTCGAAGAAGACGATATCCGATTACAGCCGTGGCGTACAGGAACACAAATTGAAGCAGCCAGACTCCCCAGCGTGTGTCCCGACCAAGCCAGAGGCCCAGCGCATTGAGATAAAAGATGCCAGGCGGTTTGCTATCCCAGACGTTAATATAGAGCAGTTTGCCCTGCAATATTAACCGGCCAATATATAAAAAACTGCCGTTGTCACTGGAGGGGAGAGTGGTGTAGGGGTTGGTTTGCTCAAGCACCACGGCAATAAACAAAGCCAATGCAAAATAAGGTATGTATTCCGCTAGGCGCAATGCGTATTTATTTTTCATGAATGAATAAGTTACCTTTTCAAAATCTCTTGATCCAAATGGCAACTTGGCTTATTTTCCACCTGGTAATTAATAATTTGAGCTGACAACCCAGTTTCAAATTCTCAGAGGATGTTATTCTGATCACTAATTTTTCTGGCTCATTATAATACTAGTGAGATTGTTCATGAAATCTTCGGCATTCAAAGAAATGGTTGTGCCTGTGACCGCCTTTTTTTGGCGGAAAAGTCGACTTCATTCACTCGACAAACGCTACAATTGCTTTACCAGCCTTGACAAACCTATAATTTTATATACAATTAGTACAATGATACAATGATACAATTATGACGATGAACCTCGAAATAGACTTCCGTTCTGGTATCCCGATTTACCTACAGGTGGTGGAGCGCATCAAAGAGCGGCTGGCAGCCGGGCAGTTGAAACCTGGCGACCAGCTGCCCACCGTGCGTGCGCTGGCCCTGGAACTGCGCGTAAACTTCAATACCGTCGCGCGCTCTTACCGCATCATGGACGAGTCCGGCATCATTTCCACCCAGCAGGGCCGTGGCACCTACATCCTGGAAATCCCCACGCCGCAAGTAGCCGAGAGTATCCGCCTGAAAGCCCTGGAGGACCTGACCCAGCGTTACGTTGCTGATGCAGAACGGTTGGGGGTCTCACCGGAAGAATTGGATGAGGCACTGAGGAAACAGGAAACACAATGGAAGGAAAAACGGCACGTTGCCACAGACAAACTATCAAACGATGGAGATATAAAAGTATGAAGGTGAATTCGAAGTTCTTACCGGTTTCGATACTGATCGTGGTGCTGCTGGCGGGATTGAGCGGTTGTTTACCGGCCAAAAAGGCCGGGCTTTCTGACCAGCAGGTCGCCAGCGTGACGGAGAACATCCTGAAAGCACTCGATCAAAATAATTACCTAGCTTTCATACACGATTTCAGTCCTCAAATGAAATCCGCTTTCACACAGGCAAAGTTCAGCCAGTTGCAGACAATGCTCTACAATGCCAGTGGAAACTTTCTCTACATGGATGAACCCACCATCACGAACAACCAGGGCTACGCGATCTATCGCTTTCCATCCAAATACGCCGACGAGACTGTTACCGTCACGATCACATTCGTGATCGGCGGGCAGGAAGTCGAAGGATTATATTTTGATTCGGCCAACCTGCGCAAAGCTTCCCAATAATCTGAAAAGTCCCTTTGGGAACTCTAGATATTCTACAAAAGGAGATTTACATGTCACCCAACCCCAATTCCAAAGATTCAACCACGCGACTGCTAGCACGCCAGAAGCCCGACCTGCACGTTTCCGGGATAGCCATATTCTTCTTCGTAATTTGCCTGCTGGCCGACTACCTCGGTACGGCCTATATTACGAAAAACTACCCCACCAATGAAGTTTTACCGATCATCTGGACCATAGGCTGGATATTGATTGGCGTCTATATCCTGTTTTCCCTCAAGGTAGCCTCGCAGTGGGAAAAAGCTGTGATCCTGCGTCTGGGCAAATTCCATAAAATGGCCGGACCGGGAGCCTTCTGGGTGATCCCGATCGTTGACTCGCTTGCCAACTGGATCGACCACCGCGTCATGGTCACGCCGTTCTCGGCCGAGAAAACGCTGACCAAGGATACCGTCCCGGTGGATGTGGATGCGGTGCTGTTCTGGGTCGTATGGGACGCCGAGAAAGCCGCTTTGGAAGTCGCCGACTACAAGGCCGCCATCGCCTGGGCTGCCCAGACCGCCTTGCGGGAGATCATCGGGCAAAGCGTGCTGGCCGATATCCTGGTGGGTCGTGACAAAATGGACGCCGAGCTGCAGAAGATCATCGACGAGCGCACCACGCCCTGGGGGGTCACCGTCCAGTCGGTGGAGATCCGCGACGTGATTATCCCGCCCGACCTGGAAGATGCCATGTCCCGCCAGGCGCAGGCCGAGCGCGAACGCCAGGCGCGCGTTATCCTGGGCGAATCCGAGCAGCAGATTGCCGCCTCCTTCGCAGAGGCTTCCAAGGCATATATCAACAATCCAACTGCCTTGCACCTGCGTGCCATGAACATGCTTTTCGAAGGCCTGAAGGAAAAGGGCGCGTTGGTCATCGTCCCCAGTAGCGCCGTGGATACGATGAACCTGGGCGGGTTGAGCGGCATGGTTTCGCTAGCGCAGCAAAACCTGCCAAAAGAAGAAAACAAATAGCCTCTGTAAAAGCCCAGGTTAAAAACAGCCCCCGTTTCCGTTACGTTTTGTCGAGGTAAAAATGTCTGGAACCCCGCAATGGGAATATCGTGTGCTCACCATCGGAAGTGCCTTTGGCACGAAAGATGAGCAAATCGAGGCCACATTGAACGATTGGGGCCTGGATGGCTGGGAAGCCATCCATGTGTACACGCCCAGTCAAAGCAACAAAGTCACCATCGTCGCCAAGCGTCCGTTGACGGCTGCCAGCCGCCGGCGGGCCGCCTGGCCCGCACAATAAAGGAGCGTCCTTATGGAACTCATAAAACAATACCTGCCCCTGCTGATCCCGGTCGTTCTGATCGAACTGGGCCTGATGGTCATCGCCCTGGTGGACTTGATCCGCCGGTCCCGGACGCGCGGCCCGAAGTGGGTCTGGGTACTGGTCATTGTCCTGATAAACTTCATCGGCCCAATCATCTACTTCGTGGCCGGCCGCCAGGAAGAGTAGGTGCAGGCCGTGAGCAGTGTGCATGTCGAAGCCCTCAAGAAAACCTACGGCGCAGTGCATGCGTTGGATGGACTGGATCTGCAGGTGGCCCTGGGAACGATCTTTGGATTCCTGGGCCCAAACGGCGCCGGGAAAACCACCACTCTGCGCATCCTGACCGGGTTGGCGCGTCCGACCTCTGGGAAGGCACAGGTGGCTGGGGTGGATGTGTTGAAAGACCCAGGAAAGCTTTCCCGCCGCATCGGGCATTTGCCGGAAGAGCCGGCCTTTTATGGCTGGATGACGCCGCATGAATTCCTGGATTATCTGGGGCGTTTATACGGCCTGACTGCAAGCGCGCGCCGCCTCCGCACCCGGGAATTGCTCGCCCTGGTCCGGATGGAGGATGTTTCCAAAAGGCGCATCGCGGGTTTCTCGCGTGGCATGCGCCAGCGGCTGGGTGTTGCCGCGGCGCTGATCCACCACCCTGAAGTGCTCTTCCTGGATGAACCCGCCAGCGCGCTTGACCCGGCCGGTCGCAAAGAGGTGCTCGACCTGATTGGGAACTTGCGCGGCCAGTGTACCGTACTTATGTCAACCCATATCCTGGCAGACGTGGAAAGGGTCTGTGATGTGGTCGGGATTATCGCCAAGGGCCGCATGCTGGTGCAGTCTCCGCGTGAAGCGCTGCTGGAGCGTTATGCCATCCCAGCGTTCGAGGTGGAAGGGGATGACCATGCCGGCCTCTCGCTGTGGGTCGAATCTCTGCGCCGCCTGCCGTGGGTCACTTCCGTCGTCCCCCGGAATGATGCATTCCGCATTACGGTCAGGGACGTGCAGTCTGCCAAACACGATCTGCTGGCACTGGCCGTGAATTCCGGGATATCGTTGAACCGCTACGAAGAAGTCCGGCCATCACTGGAAGATGTATTTTTGCAATTGGTCGGATCGGAGGGTCTGGCATGAATTTCATGATTGTCTTTCGCAAGGAAATGCAGGAGCAGTGGCGGACCTATCGTTTCCTGATCGTGGCAGCAGTGTTCGCGGCGTTTGGGCTGGCTTCGCCATTGTTGGCGAAATTCACCCCCGAAATGCTCAAAGCCATCCCGGGCGTGCCACCTGAACTGCTGGCAGCCATACCCGCGCCGACCGTGGCGGATGCCATCAGCCAGTATGTCAAGAATATGAGCCAGTTTGGCATCTTGCTGGCCCTGCTGGTGACCATGGGCGTGGTGGTACAGGAGAAAGAACGGGGCACGGCGGCCTTCTTCCTGACCCGTCCGGTTTCACGTGAAACATTCCTGCTGGCAAAGTTTGCCGCGTTGACCGTCACCTTTATCGCCAGCCTGGCACTGGCCGCCGCTGGGTGCTGGTGTTACACACTTGTTCTGTTTACGCCGCTGGCTTGGGGAGCGTTCCTGGCGCTGAATGGGCTTATGCTGGTGGTGTTTTTGGTCTACATAGCGCTGGCATTACTGGCAAGCACAATTGCCCGTTCAAATGGCGCGGCGGTGGGCCTGGCATTCGTGGCCCTGATCCTGGTCAGCGGAATCGGAGCGCTGCCAACGATCGGCGAGTATTTGCCCGGCCGGCTATTCAGTTGGGGCGCAACCTTGCTGCTGGGCGGGAATGGCACCGCCTGGCCGGCCTTTGGGATCAGCCTGGGCATCATTGCGATTGCATTGGCAGCCTCCTGTATCATCTTCCGCCGCCAGGAAGTATAATTCTTCCACACATTCATGTTTCACGTGAAACTTAACATCGGAGTTTTCAATTGGAAAAACAAATTGACACTCGTCGCATCATCATATTCCTTGGTTTTGCCTTTGGGATCGCCTGGATCACCGGGCTGGTGATTTACCTGACCGGCGGCCTGACCAACAGCCCGCAAATCATCCCGGAAATAAGCCTGGCACTCGTTCTTATGGCGACCGCCTACATGTGGGCGCCGGCTTTGGGTAATATCCTGGCGCGGCTGATTACGCACGAAGGCTGGAAGGATGTCGGACTGCGACCACACTTCAAAAAGGGTTGGCCTTACTGGCTGGCCGGCTGGTTCCTGCCGGCAGGTATGACCCTGTTTGGAGCAGCCTTGTTTTTCGTGCTTTTCCCGCAATACTTTGATGCAAGCCTGTCCATTGTACATCAGCAAACCAGCGCTTCCCCGGTCCTGTCTTCCTTCTCGCCCTGGATATTCGTCGCTCTCCAGCTGGTTGCAGGCGTGTTGATTTCCCCGATCGCGAACTCCCTGGCCACGTTCGGCGAAGAATTCGGTTGGCGCGCATACCTGCTGCCGAAGCTCATGCCGCTGGGCGGCCGCAAAGCGATGCTATTGATCGGTATCATCTGGGGCGTCTGGCACTGGCCGGTCATCTTCATGGGCTATGAATACGGATTCAAGTATCCGGGCCATCCCTGGGTCGGGCCACTACTGTTCATCTGGATCACGTTTTGCTTTGCGGTCTTCCTGGGTTGGCTGACATTGCGCAGTCAGAGCATCTGGCCGGCCATCATCGGACATGCCGCCATCAACGGTATTGCCGCTGCGGCTGTTTTGACGACGACCGGACAACCCAATCCGCTGCTGGGGCCTTTACCGGTGGGGATCATCGGTTCCCTGGGATTTGCCCTGGTGGCAATTGCAATTTTTGTTTCGCCGAAAGGGTTGAAGGAATAACCGGCTTTTCTCAATTAAAAGAAATGACTTCATTGTAAAATACAGGCCTTCCGGGAAAGGTTCCGGGAAGCTTTTCTTATGGAACATGAGGTATACCATCAAGATATACGCCCAACATGTATCAACTCACACCCTCCTCAAAAATCGCGAGGTTTGGTAAGATAGGGTCGTGATGACCCAAGACGAGCTGGCTCAAATGAGCCGTGACGAATTGATCGATCTGGTGCTTGCGGAGCATGGGCAATTGGAGGCTTTGCAAGCGGCGTTGGCGCAGTTGAAAGCGGATTATGAAGCGTTGCAGATGAAGTTGGAAAAGGGCAAGCAGCCGCCGACCAATTCGAGCAACTCGTCGCAGCCACCTTCGCGGGATTGGAAGCCCAGCTTGGGGAAGGATCGCCGCAAGCACAGGCATGGACCGCCCCGAGGGCATGTCAAGTACGAGCGCAAATTTGTGGCCCAGCCGAACCATATAGTGAACCTGAAGGCCGAAGCGTGTAAGAATTGTCATGCTGATCTGCATGCAGTCGCGGGTCAACTGGTGGATGTGAACCAGATCACGGAATT